>Ga0213863_10000130_pt1 | contig 58078 bp, 62 predicted proteins | sample PICome_8_FD_160128 | JGI IMG/M metagenome (GOLD analysis project Ga0213863, IMG submission 160128) | Coastal seawater microbial communities near Pivers Island, North Carolina, United States - PICO497 | ecosystem: Environmental > Aquatic > Marine > Coastal | place: USA: North Carolina...
ACCAGAGGCTGAAACAACGGCATCGATCGCCGGGTATGGCTTACAGTTAGGCGCTTACGCTAGCCGAGAAAAAGCTGAGCAGGTGGCGCAGAGCATGATCTTAGATGAGGACATTCAGGTCCGGGCGATTATGTCCAATGGCCGTGCCCTATGGGTGATTGTGTTGGGCCCGTACCAGACCCGTGTCGATGCAGAGGTTGCTGCTAAACCATTGATTACTAATTATTGGATTCGTTCGATGAGGTCTCTTGCGGATGCAGCCGTCAAATAAAAACAGTAAAGCATCGAGTAGCACTGTGGCCTCGCGATTAAAGGCCTTTGCGGACTCCAAACCCAGCGCGCCAAACGCTGGCGCTGATTATGCCGCAGATTACCAGCTAATTGGCAGACAGCTGACCGGCTTGATTGAGTCTGAAGATGACAGCATTGCCAATATGGCTAATTGCTCTGCACTGCTGTGGCAGGAGCTACCCACAATCAATTGGGTGGGGTTTTATCTTTATCGCGACAACCAGTTAGTGCTGGGCCCATTTCAGGGCAGGCCCGCCTGCACTAGGATCGCTATGGGAGCTGGTGTTTGCGGTACAGCGGCAAATCTTAGAAAAACAGTTGTTGTAGCAGATGTCCATCAGTTTCCGGGCCATATTGCCTGTGATGCGGCGTCCAATTCAGAGATTGTTGTGCCTCTGATAAAAGATGGACAGTTGATTGGCTTGTTGGATGTGGACAGTCCGGTGACAGATCGCTTCGATCACAGAGATCAGCAGGGGCTCGAGCATCTGGTGCAACTGTTGTTAAAAAAACCGTAAAACGATAATTACAATAAATTAACAGCTCGGGGATATCATGGCGTCAGCATCGCATTCCACATCACATATTATCTTTAGTGCCTTTAAATACTCTGTGTATGCGCTGCTAACCTTAAATATCTTTTTGTTCTACCAAGAGGAATCTCTGGCCACTGCACAGACCTTTAGTCAGGGCATTAATCTGGCAGATATTATACAGGGGTACGCAGCTACCATAGACACCGCAGCCTGGGTCTTACTATTGCTGATGTTTGAGTTGGAGACCTCGGTACTTGAGGATAACAGCTTGCGCCAACCTCGGGTGCAGCTGGCTCTGAGCGTTGTTCGAGTCTTTTCCTACAGCTTTATTCTGTATGCCTGTTACGGTTACCTGACGAAAATGCTTCTGACCTACAATATCGCCCTCTATCCTGTGAGCGATATCTGCACCATGGTTGGGCAGGGCTATGCAGGCATCCTGACCCTTGACGAGTACCCAGCACTGGACATGCAGAACTGCCAGTTATTGGCAAATCAGGCGCTGTACAAGCTTAATGGTCAACAGTTGTTGGGCACCGCCTCTCAGTGGAGAGATATTCAGTGGCTGGCTTGGGTTGATGTTATAAATTCAATCTCATGGATTGCGGTGGTGGTTATGTTGGAAGTTGATGTCTGGTTACAGTTGCGAGGCCAACTGCAGGGTCGGATTTTGGCCATAAGCAAGTGGATCAAAATGGTGCTTTACAGCATTCTGTTCGCCGCCGCGGTTTATTGGGGGCTATTGGGGGACTTCCTGGATTTCTGGGATGCCTTCCTGTGGCTGGTGGCTTTTGTCTTTATTGAGATGAACATCTTTAAATGGCGGGAAGAGACCGAGGTTAATGCGGAATAATTGCCAGAATCAATTTTGCTAAACAGGTGAGTTTACCCTGCTCATTCTCAAGACGAATTTCCCATACATGAGAGCGGCGCCCCAAATGCACGGGGCGCGCTGTGCCAATAACAAGTCCAGATGACACAGGGCGCAGATGCGTAGCGCTCACCTCCTGCCCGAGGCATTTAAACTTGCTCATATCCATCACATGGGCGCCGGCGATACTACCAAGGCTTTCGGCTAACACCACATTGGCACCACCGTGAACCACGCCGTAAGGCTGAAAGGTTCTCTGGTCTGCGGGCAATGTGCCGCGCAGAAAGTCATCCCCTACCTCGATGATTTTGATACCCAGATGTCCATCAATGGTGCCCGGACTCATGTTGTCATTGATCATCGCCGCGTCGGGTCTGAGGTGCCAAATACTGCTCATAGTTAGATCCTAATTCTTAAGGCGCTTGTGCTTAACTCGCTTGGGTTGTGCGTCTGGGCCTTTTCGCGCAATAAAGTCTTCGTGATATTCGCTGTAGTTGCCTTCAAAGAACACCACTTCGCTGTTGTCTTCGTACGCCAAAATATGTGTGGCGATACGATCAAGGAACCAGCGGTCATGTGATATAACCAATACGCATCCGGGGAACGAAAGGACTGCTTCTTCGAGCGCGCGCAGGGTTTCGATATCCAGATCATTAGAGGGCTCGTCCAAAAGCAGTACATTCGCCCCTTGCTTTAAGGTATTCGCCAGATGCAGTCTGCCACGCTCACCACCGGATAGTTCACCCACACGCTTTTGCTGATCATTGCCTCTAAAGTTAAATCGCCCGGCGTAGGCCCTAGATGAAACTTCGTAGTTGCCAATTTTCAGGATATCGTGGCCCCCGGAGATCGCTTCCCAGACAGTGTGGCTATCGTTCAGCGCGTCACGGCTCTGCTCCACATAGGCCACCTTGACTGTCTCACCCAGACTGATCGTGCCGCTATCGGGCTGTTCGGTGCCAGCGATCATGCGGAATAACGTAGATTTACCTGCACCATTGCCACCGATAATACCCACGACAGAAGCTTTGGGAATCGACAGCGAGAGATCTTCGATAAGCAATTCGTTGCCAAAACCCTTGTTCAGTTTATCCAGCACAACCACCTTGTCACCTAGGCGCTCCCCGGGGGCAATGTATATTTCATTGGTTTCATTGCGGGCCTGAAACTCTTGGGAGTTCAACTCGTCAAAGCGGGCCAGTCGCGCCTTGTTTTTAGCCTGTCGGCCTTTGGGATTTTGGCGAACCCATTCAAGTTCTTGTTTGATGGCACGCTGACGGGAAATCTCTTGCTTGGATTCTGTCTCCAGTCGCTTGCCCTTGGCTTCTAGCCAAGTAGAGTAATTGCCCTCGTAGGGAATGCCCTGGCCGCGATCCAGTTCGAGGATCCAGCCCGCAACATTATCGAGAAAGTATCTGTCGTGAGTCACAGCAACCACGGTACCGGAAAATTCTTCGAGGAATTTTTCCAGCCAGAACACAGACTCGGCATCTAAGTGGTTGGTAGGCTCATCCAAAAGCAACATATCCGGGCGAGAAAGCAGCAGGCGACAGAGTGCAACACGACGTTTTTCACCACCGGAGAGAGATGACACATCAGCATCCCAGGGCGGCAGTCGCAGGGCATCGGCAGCAATATCCAGTGAATGGTCGAGATTGTGTGCATCCCAGGCTTCAATAATTGCTTCCAGATCACCCTGGCGCTTAGCCAGTTCGTCGAAGTCTGCATCTGGGTCTGCATAGTCCAGATACACCTGCTCTAGCCCTTTTAGTGCATCCACAGCTTCACGCATACCATCTTCAACATTTCCCCGAACATCTTTGCTGGGGTCCAGCTGAGGCTCCTGCGCCAGATAACCAACCTTAATTCCAGGCATAGGGCGGGCTTCGCCTTGAATATCCGTATCTATGGCCGCCATGATTTTAAGTAGCGTTGATTTACCGGCGCCATTAAGACCCAACACGCCGATTTTTGCGCCAGGGAAAAAGGACAGGGAAACGTCTTTCAGGATCTCTCGCTTCGGAGGAACAATCTTGCTCACCCGGTTCATTGTATATACGTATTGTGCCATGGGGATACTTGTCTGCTGGTTAGGGGGTATTGGTCAACCATCAGGCCTTGATGTTGCAGCCTGACTTTCCAAGCCCGCATTCTAGCTGAAACGGCAGGGATAAAAAAATCAACCTCGCTAAAAACTCGTCTTTATCGGCCAAAAGGCGTTTGTAGCGCTGTATACCTAAGGTTTTATTCGCTTGGATAACATGATACCGTCGAGACGAGCCGGTGCACAAAAGGCGCATCCATACAATAATTAAACTAAAAAATATGGGGTTTCAAAATGAATGCATTAAAAATCGTACGTTTATTAGGTTTGGCAGTTGCAGTTATTGGCGCTTTCGCCGCTATTCCGCAAGCAGCTCTGATGATGGCTGTTTTGGGTCTGGCCGCTGGTGTCATGGGTGATATGGAAGATAGTAGTGATCGTACTGGGCGTTTAGTGGCTGCAGCGGTTCTGATCTCTGTTGCTGGCGCGGCTGGCCCAATCCCAGTGGTTGGCGAGCACATTAGTGCAATCATGGGTAATGTGAGCATAATCCTGAGCGCTTCTGCTCTGGGTATCATCATCATGATGATCAAAGAAAAAGTATCATAAATGATGCAGCAATGATCTGAGGATCATAGTGCGAAAAACCCACGTTTTTACGTGGGTTTTTTATGCCTTTCATTTTCTTGAAACCGGTTATGTTCACCTCTATGTTTAAACCACAACATACAAACGAAGGAAATAATGATGATCAAGCAAACTTTATTAGCAACTATGGTTGTGTTTATTGTGTGGTCAATAATTGATTTTTTAGTTCATGGCATGCTTTTGCAGTCCACCTATCAGGCGACAGCTCATCTGTGGCGACCAGAGGATCAAGCACATATGCTGCTAATGTCTGCGATGACATTGATTTTTAGCCTCTGTGTGGTGAGTATCTATAGCTATTTTATCGCGCCTAAATCTCTTCGCTCTGGTGCTCAGTACGGGCTGTTATTGGGTTTTGGCATAGGTTGCCTCACGGGTCTAGGCACCTATAGCTATATGCCTATACCTATGGAGCTTGCATCCAGTTGGTTTGCAGTCAATTTTGTTGAGCTTGCTCTGGCGGGAATTATTGCCGGTTCAATGATTAAAGAGCCAGGGACAGCAATTGGTGGCAGTGTTTTTGGTCAGCCTTAAAGACTAGATAGGGAGGGGTAAAAGCAACCCTTGCCTCTTACTCCCCCCTTTTTTTGGCCAAAGCTTATTCCTTGATTTGAAAGGACAGACCAGCATGCTCATTGAGGCGATCAATCAGCAGATCTCCCATCGCGGTGGCTGGCGTCCAAAAGCCACCGGCCTTCTCTTCTTTGGGCAGATCGAAGGCAAGACACAAGCCAGCTTGCGCTAGCATTTTGGCCGTGGAGCCATAGCCCGGGTCACGGTCGCCTGTTACCTGCACCCTGAGTTCTTGGCCTTTTTTGTTTTTACCCAGCAGGAGAATATCAAAGTAGCCATTCAGCTGATCTTGAAGGCTTGGGCCTTCGCCTGGTTTTGGCAAAACAAACTTATTCATAAGGTTGCGCACGGGATCCAATATCATTGCTCCCGCGAAGGCACCCAGGCCGGCAGTGAGCCCATAGGCTCCCAGACCACCTTTTTTACCAGGTCCGGTAAGCATGGCCTCACCGTAGCTGAAGTCTTTGCCATAGGCCATTTTGCGCAGCCAGTTAGAGCGCAGCACCACACGAGCGTTGATGGCCTCCATAATAAAGGGTGCCGACCAGCTGTTGAAGTCGCTGTCGAATTCGGGTTTTTTAACACTTATCTGACGTACGCTATAGCCATGCTTTTCGCCACAGAGAATATAGGGATTACCCATCTCTTTGCGCAGCTGCGGATCGGCCTTGGCTGCTACTACCATTTCGGCCATACTGGCAATGGTGCCGCCAGAAGCGCCACCTTTCATCGCTTTTACACGCAGCTTCACATTATTAAAGTATTTGCCAAACTGCTTTTTGCCTTGTTCTTGCAAAAAGTGATTACCAAGATCAGAGGGAATGGAGTCAAAGCCACAGCAGTTAACAATGCGCGCGCCGGACTTTTTCGCTGCTTTCTCGTACTTCACCAGCATGCGTTTGATCCAATAGGCTTCACCGGTCAGATCGCAATAATCATTGCCATTGTCGACGCAGGCGGCGATCAGCTCTTCACCATACAGTGCGTAGGGCCCAACCGTAGACAGTATTACTCTGGACTTTTTACACATATCATCCAGAGCTTTGCGGTCGTGAGAGTCAGCGACAATAATGGGAAGCTTGACAGCTTTTTCGCCGAGGGAGTCGCGGAGTTCATTGAGTTTAGCTTCTGAGCGGCCAGCGATGGCCCATTTTATTTTGCGGCTGAGGCCAATATGTTGGAACAGGTACTCAGTCAGAATTTGGCCAACAAAACTGGTTGCGCCAAAAATAACAATATCGAATTTCTTAGTAGCCATTGGAAGTATTTTTTCCCGGGGTGCTGTTTTATGATTACGCCATCTTAATGAGCGGGAATTCCCTGTGCTATTACCAGTCCTTTATTCTTTTCGCCGTTGCCCCTATGCGATGAGGGCAAGAATGACATTGTGCGCCGCGAGTATAACTGTTGAGTTGCGAGAAGTCTTTCTTCGCGACAAGCCAGAGGAGATGTTGCAACTCTCTGCCAAGGGCACTGTGCCTGTGCTCGCATTTGACGAGATGGTATTAGAGCAGAGTCTGGATATTATGTATTGGGCGCTTGGACAGTCTGACCCCAAGGGTTGGTTGCGTGAGGACCTTACAGAGCCGACTCAGGCATTGATTGATAAGAATGATGGTTATTTTAAAACTCATTTGGATCAGTACAAATACTGGGACCGCTATCCTGCCGAGAGCCAGCAGCACTACCGCGAGCAGGGGGAAGAATTTTTGGCCCTGCTGGAAGCCAATTTGCAACTGCATCGGTATCTCTTGGCTGACGAACCGACTCTGGCGGATATTGCTATCTTTCCGTTTATTCGCCAGTTCGCTTTTGTGGATAAAGATTGGTTTGATGGGTCTCAGTACCATAGGTTGCGGCAATGGCTGCAGTACTTTCTTGAATCACCACTGTTTATGCAATCTATGGTCAAGCAACGCCCTTGGCGTGCTGGAGATCAGCCGAAATATTTTCCGGCTGATCCGCAGGCTTAAGCCGCCTCTATTTAGTCCAATCAATAACGACTTTAGTTTTGGCCTGTGCTGGCGCATTTGGGCCAGGTTCAATTAATCTGAAATTAAGCCCTGCTTCCGGTATGTCTGCGCCGCCAAATGGTAATTTGGGGTTTTGGTAACGGTTGGGCCTGGCATCGGTAAAGCTTGGAGCTGCGGGGAAGACGGTGCTGGATTGGCGCACTAGCCCAGAGCCTTCGATGCCGTAAATCTCAGTGCCACGCGCAAAGGGTTTGGTTGCGAAGGGCGCATCTGCGGAATGGCGGTTTCGCAGAGTACGGTCATACAGGCGGTATTGGGTTTCACCATTGCGGATGCGCAGGTCAAATAGAGTGGAGACACCTTTGAAGGCCTCTCTGTCCGATCCGGGCAAAAGTTCATTGATAAGTGTGTAGCCGTAAATAAGTTGACGCTTGTCCCAGCTTAAATATTCCACTGGTGGTCGACCATCGATCAGTGACCGGGCACAGCGGCTGCGGTCTTCGTCGGTGACATCACCGGAATAGAAATCCTTACGTCGCTGATGGCACATCACATCTACAAAGCTCTGGTGCAGCCAAGGCTGCGCACTGTCGTCGAACTGATAGAAGCGCCAACCATCGACCTGCTTTTTATACTTGGTGGGCACAGCAGGCAAATCGAATTCCTGAGGATTGGCATCTACCAGTAACAAGAATCCCCGGCCAGGGCCAAACTGGGCTGGCTCATTTTGGCTCCACAGATACTCGCCATTGTAGTACCAGGCCAGCACGCCGGGCCGGTAATTGGCATTGAACGCCTTAAGATTGCCATCCGTGTCTGGGAAAAACATGAAGCCCGGCTTGGCAATATTAGCGTCGTAATTGATTACCTTATCAAACTCCGCATAGGGGTCGCGGTACTCAAGCAGATAATAATGGGGCACTGGCAAATGGTGCTTGCCGCCAGATAAGGTAAAGCCATCATTGACCCAGCCGGCCATAGTGCCATCTTCAAAATCTTCGCTGTAGTTGATGGCGTCAATGCGGATATTGTCGACCAGTGCGCCGTCTTCCACTGCGGCACCATCGGCAAAATAGTGCAGACGCAAACTCATCTGTTTGCCGCGGTAGCCTTCCAGATCAAATTCAGCCCTTACCCAGAGTGATGCTTGGCAGGGATCGACCACTGCCTGGCCAACTCGGTCTTCTGCCAGAGCCGTGCTAGCGTTGGGGTTGCAGCCCGGTGCTGTTTCAACCTTTCCATCTCCGTCCATATCCCCAGAGCGACCAGTGAAGCCTGGAATAGACCCGACACCCTCATGGCCTTTCTGAGATGGCATAACACTGGTTGTGTCGCTCAAGCCGTCTTTATCAATTGGCATCAAGCGTTGATATTCACCACCATCGGCGCTAGCTTCGATATAAAGGTAGTCCCAATCAGCTTCAATTTTGAACCAGCTATCCATGCTCAGCAGAATAGTCTGATCCTGGGGCACATTGCTCAGATCAAAACCTCGGGTCAGGTAGTGATTCATATCATTGCCCTGGCCAGTGTAAATGGCTTGTTCGCCCTGAGGTTTGCCTAGCGGCCCAAGGTTCAGATCCCGGTATTTTGGTGGCAGTATCACCATCGCCGCGTCACAGAGCCCAGGAGCGAGTTTGTCACCCGCCTTGTTTGACCATTCATTAACCGTTTTGAGGTAGAAGGACTGACGTTTTTTGCCGCCAAAATCTTGGGGTTTCACTACGCAGGGTTGCAGCCAGCCCAGCACCATCCGAGACCAAGCGCTCATCTCCTGAGGTTGGGGCGAACTGGTCGAAGACATTACCTCCCAGGAGGCCGAAGAATTATTGGTGGCCCGGGCATAGATATCCGGCAGCCCGAGGCTGTGGCCAAACTCGTGGATAAAGGTAGCTATTTCAGTGTACTCAGACTGCATGTTGTAGTCGTAAACCCACAGGCCATCGGCTATGGGGATACCGCCGCGACCGTTTATAAGCCCCTCGACCTTGGGGCCAGTGCCAATATCGCTGCTTAAAGAGCCCCGGTGCGGCCAGATGCGATCCGCACATTGCTGCTCAGGGCCAGACAGTGAATCAAATACATTGGCGGAGGCATTCACGGTGAATTTCTCACTTAGTTTGTACAAACCCTGACAGGAAGATTGGCCTTTGCCCGCATAGGCAATGACTAGATGGTCCAAATACCCATCAGCTTCATCGCGATTGCCATCGCCATCAAAATCCATAGGATCCCAGATATCATATTCCGCCCAAGGGAAGTCTGGGTTATCAGCGCGAACTGCCGCCAGCGCATCGCCGACTAACTTATCTGCATTGTTATCATTGCGCCAACTGCCATCACTATTTTGTAGAGGCCGACCATAGGCAGAGAGCGGCTTGTCCACCTTGACTGCGGGCAGCACGGTGCCCGTAATGTTGTATTTACCCTTGGACTGATGACGAAAGTAATGGGACAGAGTTCCCACCTTTGGTTTTTTGATTGAGCCACCAAACAATAGATCCTGAAGGTAACGGCGATTTTTGCGCGTCTGACGACTGTCACCGGCAAAGCGGTCATAGCCCAGATCTGCAAACTCGACAGTAACCACCAACAGCCGATGGGGCCTATCGGCAGGCGCTACTATGGGTTTAATGGAGTCCGTCTTGATCTGGGGGTGCCCCAGTTTATCAAACTGAAATGCAGCTAGGTTGTCGACCACTCGCTCCGCTTGGATATCAACGGCAATAGTTGACGAGGTGACTGCCGAACTCAAGAGTGCAACAGTGAGGTAAATAGGGCGAAGAAAACGCATTTGGATCTCCTGAGAGGCTGATTACTTGTTATTATTAGACACTTGGTTCTGAGTTAATATTTAGGATTATCACCTCTATTGATTATTCCATACAATCTTTTGCGGCAAACTTTTAAGCTGTGCCCTTTATGAGTAAATCCAGCAACTCCTCTACAATGCGTACCCTATGATTTCGTTGACAGATATTGAATTACGCCGAGGCACCAAAGCGGTCCTTCAGCAAACCCAGCTTGTGGTTCACCCGGGGCAGAAAATCGGCCTTATTGGCGCCAATGGCTGCGGTAAGACCAGTCTGTTTAAGCTATTGCTCGGGCAGATTACGGCTGATGCGGGAACGCTGTTTATCCCTAGTGACTGGCGTATCGCTCATATGGCCCAAGAGCTGGCCAGCTCTGATCGCAGTGCGGTAGATTTTGTGATGGATGGGGATCTGGAATTGCGCGCTACAGAATTTTCTATAGAAGCAGCCCTTGCTGCGGAAGATAATGACCGCTTGGCTCAAGAGTATGAAAAGATGGATGGCCTAAATGGTTTTGACGCCCGCTATCGTGCTGAGCAATTACTCCATGGTCTCGGATTTCAGCAGCAAGAGATCAATCAGCCGGTAACCAGTTTTTCCGGTGGCTGGCGTATTCGTCTGAATTTGGCTCAGGCTTTGATGAGTCCCTCTGAATTAATGCTACTTGATGAACCCACTAATCATCTGGATTTAGATGCAACTCTTTGGCTCGAGCAATGGCTGCGAGGTTATGATGGCACATTGTTGATTATTTCCCATGATCGGGATTTTATCGACAATGTAGTCGAGCGTATTGTGCATGTTGAGCATCAGAATGCTGTGAGCTATAAAGGTAATTATTCCGCTTTTGAAGCGGTCCGCGCAGAGCGTCTTGCATTGCAACAGGCTAGTTATGAAAAACAACAAAAGCGCCGAAAAGATGTTGAAGAATTTGTCGCGAGATTTCGTTATAAGGCTTCAAAAGCCAAGCAGGCTCAGAGTCGATTAAAAGAGTTGCAGCGGATGGAAAATATTGCGCCAGCTCATGTTGATTCACCATTTTATTTTAAATTTCCACAACCAAAAAAAGTGAATAGTGCTCTAATTAATATTAGTGCCGCAGACTTGGGATACCCTGAAAGTAAAATCTTATCTAAAGTAAATTTTCATTTGCAGCCTGGCACAAGAATAGGTTTGTTGGGTCCGAATGGTGCAGGCAAGTCAACATTAATAAATAGCCTGACTGGTGATATCGAATTATTGGCTGGTGAGAAAGTGCTTGGCGAAAATTTAAAAATCGGTTATTTCGCTCAACACCAGCTGGAAGTTTTAGACTTACAGGCCAGTGCATTTTTACATTTGCAGAGAATCACACCAAAGGCAACTGATCAGGAGATTAGAAATTTCTTGGGAGGTTTTGATTTTCATAATGATAAAGCCCTAGATCCTATTGTTGATTTTTCTGGTGGAGAAAAAGCTCGTTTGGCCTTAGCTATTATTGTGTGGCAGGAGCCCAATCTCTTGTTGTTGGACGAGCCAACCAACCATCTGGATCTTGAGATGCGTCAGGCATTAACCATGGCTCTGCAAGGCTATGATGGGGCCCTGGTGGTTATTTCCCACGACCGTCATTTGTTGCGCAATACCGTGGACGAGTTCTATCTAGTAGCAGAGGGTCAGGTACGAGAATTTAGCGGCGACTTAACTGATTACCAAAATTGGCTAAAAGATTATTCCCGGCAGACAGATGGCCTAGACTCGGAAATAAAAATTACAGCAGTGGATAAAAAACAAGATCGAAAGGACGCTGCTGAAGAGAGAAAAAGAAAAGCCCCATTGACCAAAAGGATTAAACAGCTGGAAAAAAATATAGAGAAAATACAAAGCGATTTGGGCCGATTAGAAACATCGCTGGCTGACGAGAATATTTATCAGCCTGAGCGGGCGGATAAATTAAAACTTGTTTTGGCGGACAGGGCAACGCTTAAAAAAACTCTTTTCGCCGCTGAAGATGAATGGATGGACTGTCAGGAAGAGCTAGAGAAATAAGAATTTTTTTAAAGAGTACTGGCCGAATCAAAGCTGAGTTGCTAGCATGCCTGTCCGCAAAACGAATTGATATGTGGTGTGCCCTATGTTTCAGTTAAACAAAGATAGTAAAAAGGATGGTCAGACAAGCCGATATTCTTCTGCTGGCCCCGAGGCAAAAAAAGCAGCTTCATCACTAGGAGTCAAAGCTATGATAGGTCCAGGTGTAAAAATTGAAGGTCAGATTAACAGCGACGAAGATCTGATTGTTGAAGGAAAAGTTGATGGCTCGATCAGCGCCAAAAGCCACGAAGTGGTGGTCGGCAAATCTGGTGTTCTCAAAGCCAATATCGTAGCCAAGGTGGTAAAGGTCGAAGGCTCAGTGACTGGTGAGATTTCAGGCATTGAAAAAGTTGTGATTTCAAATACAGGCAATGTGCTTGGTAATATCGAGTCGCCTAGAGTCACCTTAGAAGATGGCGCTAAGTTTAAAGGCAGTATCGAAATGGATCCGGGCGATCAGGCTATTTCTGAACTACCAACTACGGCGAGCGGTGCGGTTAAAGCTCAGCTTTTTGGCAGTGAAAACGAGCAAGCTAAAGCGTCCTAATTTTTTAAGTTCTGTCTGACCTTCAAAGGCATTTGTAGGTCGCAGTGTATTGTGAAACGCTCAGATGATAAGAAGCTCCTCTTCTCAACCTGCTGTATTGGCCACTAACCTAGGTCTGCATAGCAATCTGTTCGCCACGGTATTTGAGCGCTTGCAGGTCAGCACACGTCTCAATGTTCTGGATATGGGGTTTGCCTCGCCGTCCACAGTCCAATTTTTTAATCAGTTTAAGTGTAAACTTCATTTTGTAGATCTTTACGCAGAGGAGTTTATTGCTAATCCTCAGGAAGAGGCGACCCATGATGAGCTGCGTATGCAATTTAAAGCAGCGCTCAACCTTCAGCCAGATTTAACCATCGACATCTGTCTATTTTGGGACTTCTTTAACTATCTGGATGGCCCTGCGCTCAAGGCTCTAATTGCGGCCTTGGAGCCACACATAGGGCCAGACACCAGAGGTTATAGTCTTGGTTTGCTCAATGGCCGAACCAGCTTACCTTACTACCAATACGGTATCGGCAGCCTTAACAATCTCAGTCAAACAGGGCGAGATGGTGATCAACCGCCGATTTATCCCCATTCTCAGCGAGACCTCAATGGGATGCTGGGTTATTTTGAAATCGACAAAAGCCGGCTGATGCCCGATGGGAGAGTAGAATATATTCTGTACGAAAATAGAAGCAAGCGCCCCAATGCCGGTGCGATATTTTAGTTATCTATCTCTGGTCAGTGCTCTGTATAAGTACAATTCCGCGATAAGGTTACAGCCAATACTCTCTAGTCGATAACATTCATCCAGCAGCTCTTCTTTGTTGCTATGGTTTCCGCTAGTATTTTCGCCAAACAAAACGATGAAATTCAGGGGTAGAGTTATGAAGCAGGGCATTATTATTGGCGCCAGTTCGGGTATTGGTTGGGAGTTAGCGGTGCAGCTCGCTGCGCAGGGATATCAGTTGGGGCTAATGGCGCGCCGAGATGGCTGTTTGCAGAAGCTGTCAGACAGTCTACCTGGTGAGCATTTTATCCAAGCTACCGATGTGACCAACGCCGAGCAAGCTCAAGAAGAATTGACTACCCTTATTAGGCGAATGGGTGATGTGGATTTAATTGTGGTGAACTCTGGTGTGGGCAACACAGAAAAGCTATTGGACTGGCAAGTTGAGCGAGAAATGATCGACGTCAATGTGCGGGGTTTTGCCGCTATGTCAGTGGTTGCGATGAATCACTTTGTGAATCGAGGTGCTGGCCATTTAGTGGGTGTCTCGTCGTTGGCGGCGCATATCTCTGGTGGTCTGAATTTGACCTACCATGCCAGCAAGGCCTTTGCCTCGAATTACTTAGAGGGCATGCGCTCAAGAGCCGCACATTCAAAATTGCCAATTACGGTGACCACCATTGAGCCGGGTTTTATTAGAACCCCTATGGTGCAAGGTGAACCCCTCTGGATGGCTTCAGTAGAGAAAGGAGTCACCCAGATGGTTAGGGCTATCAATAAAAAGCGCAACCATGTTTACGTAACCAAACGCTGGCAAGCGGTGGCACTGCTTGCCGACATTATGCCCAAGGCATTAATTCGTAAGTTTGTCTAAGGGACTCAATGAATAGTCAAAGAGGGTTGCTGGGCGCCTTAAGCAAAGGCACGGTGGATATGTTGCCCCTGAGCCTTGCGGTGCTGCCCTGGGGCATATTGTTTGGCTCCCTGGCGGTGCAACGGGGGTTTAGTTGGCTTGAAGCTCAGCTATTTTCTGGGATTGTGTTTGGTGGCGCGGTGCAGATCGTCACTGTGGAATTGATCGCTGATAATGCGTCTTTGCTTACCGTTCTCTTTAGTGCCTTTGTGATTAGTTCAAGGCATTTTCTCTATGGGCTAACCCTTCGTGAGCGACTTAGCCCCAAGCCCTTGCGCTGGCGGTTGGGACTGGGCTTTTTACTCACCGACGAACTATTTGCCCTGTCCGGTGATCGGCGTGCCTACAAAAACAGATTTCGACTCTATTATGCGCTGGGTGCTGGCGGCAGTTTTTATTTGGCTTGGAACCTGTGGACTTTTATTGGCATTGTAGCCGGCGCATCACTGCCAGACCTCACCGAGCTGGGACTAGACTTTGCCATCGCCGCTACTTTTATTGCCTTGGTGGTGCCGGAGATTAAAACATTGCCGGCGATGGTCTCAGTGTTGGTTGCTGCTGTTGCCAGTGTGGGCTTCAGTTTGTGGGAGTTTGAGTTGGGGCTGGTCTGTGCCGCGATACTAGCGATGCTGGCGGGTTTTGTAACAGCTAGGCTAAGGCGGACTGCGCTATGACATTGCTAACTATAGTTTTGCTTGCCTGCATTACGTTTAGCACCCGTTACCTATTTCTTGAGGGCCGCCTGCCAATTCGTCTGGGTCCAAATTTAAAGCATTTGCTGAGTTACAGTGGCCCCGCGGTGCTTATAGCAATAGCCGCGCCTATTATTTTGGTACATGACCAGCATCTGGATATCGCACTCGATAACTCGTATATCTGGGGTGCTGTTGTAGCTATTTTGGCGGCATATAAAACCCGCAGCATTTACTGGACCATAGGTCTTGGGATGCTGGTATTTGTGCTGTTAAATTATTTGTAAAACACTTAATTTTGACCAGATATTGAGAACGCATTGGTCACTAAAAGCCGTTCTAAACCCATAGAGGTGACTGCGTTAACTAATGGCCATTGATACTATCGAACATTAAATAGAAAACAGAGAACACAGAGAAGAGAGCAAAGAATTATGATCCCAAGAACTTTATACGATTCCGACCATGAAATGTTCCGCGACAGTCTGCGTAAGTTTCTGGAAGTAGAGGCCATGCCCCACCACGAACAGTGGGAAAAAGATGGCATGGTCAGTGATGAGATTTGGTTGAAAGCCGGCGAACAGGGCTTTTTGTGCCCAATGATTCCTGAGGAATACGGTGGCTTGGCAACAGACTTTCGCTACAACTGCATTGTTAATGAAGAGATTGGTCGCTCTGGCTGCACTGGTCTTGGCTGGACATTGCACAATGATATTACCGTGCCCTATATCGTTCGCTACGGCAGCGAAGAGCAGAAGAAAAAATACCTGCCGCGCTTTATCACTGGCGAGCTCATTACAGCAATTGCCATGACCGAGCCTGGCGCCGGTTCAGATTTACAGGGCACCAAAACTACTGCAGTGTTAGACGGCGATCACTATATTCTCAATGGATCTAAGACTTTCATTACCAACGGACAAAAAGCGGGTCTAGTGATTGTGGTGGCCAAAACTGATACTAGCGCTGGCTCCAAAGGTATCAGCCTGTTTCTGGTGGAGGCGGATTTGCCCGGGTTTAGCAAAGGCCAGAATCTTAATAAGCTTGGCCTTAAAGCCCAAGATACCTCAGAGTTGTTTTTCCAGGATGTAAGAGTCCCCAAAGAAAATCTGCTGGGTGAAGAGGGCCGTGGATTTATCTATTTGATGCAAGACCTTCCCCAAGAGCGACTGTCCATTGCCGTGGGTGCAGTGGCCAATGCTAAGGCTATTTTGGAGGCAACCATTGACTACACCAAAGAGCGCAAAGCTTTTGGCACCACAGTGGCCTCATTCCAGAATACACAGTTCAAACTGGCAGAATTGTCGGCGGAGATAGATTGTGCCGAAGTCTACACTGACCGCTGTACGGAGTTGTTGCTGGAAGATAAGCTCGACACGGTAACAGCCTCTAAAGCCAAGCTGTTGACTACAGACCTCCAGTGCAAAGTGGCTGATGAATGTTTGCAGCTGTTTGGTGGCTGGGGCTATATGTGGGAGTACCCAGTGTGTCGCGCCTTTGCGGACTCTCGAATTCAGCGTATTTACGGTGGCACCAACGAGATTATGAAGTTGATTATCTCTCGAGAGTTGATGAAGTAAGCGACAATGACAACCCTGTCATTCTGAGCGTAGGGAAGGATCTCAGGTCCAGAACTTAGAGAGCCTTTGGTCGCTGCGCTCTCTCAGGATGACAGGGCTACCTAAGCCATTTAGAAAGTCAGGCTTAGGAGTCGAGGCGATCCAGTACCTGCCTGAGTTGGGTGGCACTGGGTCTGACTTTGTAATCTTCGCCAATATAAAACCACTGCACAATGCCTTCATCATTTAGCAATATCATTGCCGGGTGGGGTAGTTCTTCATGGTTGCGGATGCCGTAGAGGTCGGTCACCTCTAGGCCTTTATCAGACAGGAACTGGTAAGGTCGATCCATGCGATCGGCCATTTTTTGCATATCAGTGGCGTCGTCTGGGCTGATAGCCAGCACCTGATAGCCGAGTTTCTCAAGCTCGGGTAGCAACGTTTGAATATCTTGCAGGTGGCCCACACAAAATGGACACCAGTGACCACGATAGAAAATCATTAGTACTCTGCTGCCGCGCAGAGAGGACAAATTCACCCAATCACCACTTAGGGATTGCAGGTTAAAGTCTGGCGCGGCTTTGCCTGTTTCTAACTTTACACCAGTTATGTCCGTGTAGCCGCTGAGGGCGGTTATAGCTTGTTTTGGAACTGGTGCGTTGTCGCAGCCAATCAGCAGTGCCACGAGACAGGCAATCAGGCTGTAGTGTTTTATCTTCATCTGTTCATCCTTGGTTGTGTTGTTTAGCTTTTGATAAGCCCTTAGTCCTTGTATGACGGGTCAATCTGTTCTATCAGTCGGGTAAAGGCTTTAAATTCCAGTTCGCCGCTTGGGCCGCCCATGGCTTGCATGGCCATCAACTGCTCAGACTTGGCTAAGATCTCTGACCCGACGGGAATGTTGGGTCGCCCAGTTGAGTCTGTGGTCACTTGCACCTGACAGGCGCGCTCCATAGCCCAGAGATTTTGAAAGGCTTCAGGGATAGTTCGCCCACCGGCCAGCAGCCCGTGATTGCGCAGAATCATCAGGCTTTTAGTGCCTAGGTTGGAGATCAGGCGAGGTTTCTCCTCATCATTGACAGTGATGCCCTCAAAGTCATGGTAGGCAATCTGATTGTGCAGCAGTGCCGAGTAGAAGTTGTCCGTGCGCAGCCCCTCTTCGGTACAGGCCACGGCCATACCTGCATTTGTATGGGTGTGGGCAATACATTGGATATCTGGGCGCGCTGCATGAATGGCGGTGTGAATCACAATACCAGCAGGATTGACCGCGTAGTCTGTGTCTTCAACAATATTACCGTCTATATCGACTTTTACTAGATTGGAGGCACAGACCTCTTTGTAGTGCAGGCCGTAGGGATTAATTAAGAAATGGTGCTCGGGACCTGGAACCTTGACGGTGATATGGTTATAAATCATCTCACTCCAACCCATATAGTCGAAGATTCTGTAGCAAGCTGCCAGCTGTACTCGCAGTTCTTGTTCTGTCTGTGCCATGGTTACCTTCCTCTATATCGGCTGAGATCGCGTTATTGTTTTTCAGTCATTCTAGCGCTAAATGATCTCTCAGAACAGATCAGCCGTTTGGCAGCAGCCCAACCTGACTGCACGGCGCCTTCGGATCTTGGGCCAGCAAAAGCATCGCCGGCCAATACTAGGGGCGGCAGGTCTGTTTCTTCACTCAGAAGCATGCAGGGAGCCTCGTCGACAATGGTGGGCTTGCTGTAGCGCCAGCCATGGACTTGGTATTCGGTGACTTGGGCGCTGCCAATATACTGTTCTGCTGCCTCAATAAGTTGTTGGCCCGTGGCCATGCGGTCCTCTTCAAAGTGCTTGGCACTGAACTCGCCGCTACCATGAATAGTGACTGCAGGTATTTTGGAGACACCTTTTTGCAGATTGTCGCTGATCCAGGCTATGGGGCCATCGTCCAGCGCAATGGCACCTGGTGCCTCTATAGCCGTGGGGCCGTCGAGAATGGCCATGACGGCTAGACAGCTTTCGTATTCGATCCGATCGAGACGCGCCTGCTTGTCAGTAGGCACGGCAATATCTGTCAGCAGGTCCAGAGTCTGAGGTACCGGGGAGGTGATCAGCAGTTTATTGGCGGTGACTGTTTCACCATTATCTAGCTCTGCCAGCCATTGGGTTTGCTGAGGAGTAATGGTTTCGACTCTGATATTGCGCATCACTTGGATGTCTGTAGCCAGGTACTTGGCTATAGCTGTCATGGTGGGTACGCCGCGATAGCGAGGATGGCCATTGGGCTGCCCGGGATAGCTGCTATACCATTCTTCGGCCACACCGGCCTTTATCCAACGGGCAACAGCCGCTTTAAATCTGGGTTCTCTGGCAGTCATAAACTGGGCGCCATGGTCAAAAGTAGCCTCGCCAATCCGTCGACCAGCTAAGCGACCGCCTAAGCCGCGGCCCTTGTCTATTACCAGTACGCTGTGCCCAGCCTGTTGCAGATCATTGGCGGCGCTGAGGCCGGCAAGACCAGCGCCAATAATTAAAATGTCGGTGTTATAGGAGATGGACATGGTTTCGCGGCTTATAGTTTTTTAGCATTTGATTTGCAGCGCACGGAACAGTAGCGCACTTGGTCCCAAACTTTTTCCCACTTTTTGCGCCAGATAAATGGGCGCTCGCAGACGGGGCAGACTTTACTGGGAAGGTCAGATTTTTTACGCATTTTTGCCATGGCTGGATTATGACAGGTTTTTAAGTACCCCAGCTCAAGCGGCGGCCAGAGTGGTTCCTGCTAAGGTGATACGATGCATTATCCGCAGTTGCCCCTGATAGTCATTGTCGGCCATGTGCCAGGTGCAGCGATTGTCCCAGAATGTGACAGAGCCGGGTTGCCAGTTAAAGCTACAGGTAAATTGCGGCTGGTTAACATGGGCATAGAGCTGGTCAAGCAGTTCGCGGCTCTCGGCAAACTCCCAGCCTTCGAATTGAATGGTGTGGCCTGGGTTCACATAAAGTACTTTGCGGCCACTCTGGGGGTGCCGAATCACCACTGGATGAGTAGCATCTCCCACACGGTCCATGCCCCCCAGTTGGTCCGCCAGATCTGTCATGCGGTAGAGGCCATTTTCGCCATAAAGATGAGTGTTGGAGTGCACAGCGCGCAGGTTTTCGATGCGCTTTTTTAGGCTGTCTGGCAAGGCATCATAGGCTGCTGCCAGATTTGCAAAATGGGTATTACCGCCCGTTTCAGGCAATGTGCGTGCTACCAGAATGCTGCCCAGTGCGGGTTCATCATCATAGGAGTGATCTGTATGCCAGCCACCACCAATATTGGTTTGCTGGGTTTTTTCTTTGCGCACTTCAGCAATCTCTGGGTGGTCTTCTGTGGTTTTGAAAAACTTGTTCACCACAATGGTGCCGAAGCGACGGGCAAAGCGAAGATGCTCTTCAGGAGGAAGTTCTTGGTCACGGAAAAAAAGCAGGCCATGCTTGGTGAATGCGCTGCGCAACTCAGTTAATTCGACATCGGACATGGTGGCCAATTGTAAGTCGCTTACAACAGCGCCGCAGTTTTCAAAGGGGGATACTTGCATGGCTATCTCTAATTATTTGCTTTGCGGCTATTGGAGCACTTTATGGGATGACTGTCACCCTGAGCGTAGCGATCAAACTTCGCAATGTTATACCACAAACAAGGTTAAGCCTTGCACCTTATCGAGTTCAACTCTATGGCACCAGCGATAGCAGTACAATAATGATAAGGCAAAGTGCTGGGGGAATGGCCAGCAGGGCTGAAGCAAAAATCACGACATGACGATCCAGTTTTACCATAAGCTTAGTAACCTCCTGTTGATGTAAGCAGAGGCAAAGGTTATGTCAGCTTCAGGAATGTTTCTTTGATTTATATCTACTAACTATCACTGGCTCATAATTTTATGCGGCCAATAATGCGCTGATGTATCTTTGTATTTCGGGGACTGTCTCTGCGTCAAACCATGGGTTTTTCCGTAACCACAGATTGTTTCTTGGGCTGGGATGGGGCAGTGGAATTTTGCCTGGCCAGTGGTAACACCAGTCTTTTACCAATGCAGTGACAGTTTGGGCTTTGCCAGAAAAGTGGTAGTCATGGGCGTATTTGCCAATGACCAATGTGGTTTGGATATTAGGCAGTCGCTGCAGCAGTTTCGCGCGCCAGGTTATAGCGCATTCTGGCCTTGGCGGCAGGTCTCCTGACTTGCCTGTGCCCGGGTAGCAAAATCCCATAGGCACAATGGCAAATAATTCTGGGTTATAAAACTGTTCTGGTGTGACTCCCAGCCAGTCTCGCAAACGGTCGCCGCTAGGGTCATCGAAGGGAATGCCGGAGGCATGCACCTTCCGGCCCGGTGCTTGGCCGGCAATAAGAATTTTAGCCTGCGGACTGACCTGCAAGACGGGTCGTGCCCCAAAAGGCAGTTCGGGCTCGCAGAGTTGGCAACGCCGAATGTCTTCAGCTAGCAGGCGCAGTCGCGTCATGGGTTATTACGAGAAACTAAGTGGCATCCGTGCCGGTAAACCATTTACTTATCAAGGCTCCAGATGCCGGGTCCGCGTGCTGCGATAAATAAAAATGCGAAGCAGAACATTATCGCCATCTCACCGCCATTTAGCATTGGGAAGAAGTCTCTCATGCCATGAACCATCCAGTAGGCTACTGCCATGGTGCCACTGCAAATAAAGGCAGCGGGCCTGGTGAACAGACCAATCATTACCAGAGCGCCACCTGCGGCTTCAATGACGCCAGCGCTCAGCATCAGGTTGCTCATTGGATAGGGAAAATCAGAGGGAAAGTTTATTAGTTTTTGGGTGCCATGCCAGATAAATAAAAATCCGGTGACAATTCTAAGCAGAGCGTAGGCCTGATCTTCACGACCATCTAGCAGATTATCTAGAAACTTCATTTTGTACCCCTTTTGTAGTTTTATCGAAAATGCCGATTAATTTATAACAGCATTTGAGGGGTTATGTCATTACTTTATAAATTGTGCCCATACGCCCAGTGGCTGCCAAATCTTGTCTAGGTCCAGTTTAGCGATAGCTGCGCTCTCCTTAAGAATGTCCCGCCGATAGCGGAACAGAAATGCAGAGACGCGCATATTGGCGGCACAGTGTAGCCAGATCTTTTTGTTTTCCGATTGGGCCATAGCCTCAACAAACACCCCGAACTTGCATTCTGATGGCTTAAAAAAATTCACTGGGATATGGATATATTCCATCGCCAGCCCATTAACCAGAGCGGCTTCGTCTTGCAGAGCATTTTCGGCCTTACTTGGAGCCAGATTAATAATGACTTCATATCCGGCGGCTTTGATGCTGCTTAGCTGCTGCTCTGTAGGTTGGCCAGAGGTGGCGAGATGGCTGGTAATGGGCAGATAATTAAAAATACTGGTCAGCGATTTGCGGGTAAAACGACGGGGGCTGTATTTGTCTGCCAGAGTAAGCAGGTATCCCAGCGTGGTTTTGATGGTTTTACCTCTGGCGCTCACTGGGCCCCAGCTGCTTTTAGGGCGGCTACATACTCACCGCCTTGGCCGTGCTGGCTGACGATTTGCAGTAATGTATGGCCGTCCGGATTGATGGCATTCAAGTCGTGTCCGGCCTCAGTAAAAAAAGTTAAAAAGGTGGCAAAGTTATCAATATTCATACCGCGGTAGGCTTTTTCCAGCAGGTGAAAGTCGATGCTGACTCCCGCTGGTGATTGGTATTCCAAAAAGCTTTTTACACGTTCGTCGTCAAATACTTCGCCGAGAACTTTTTGCTTATCTTTTTTCAGTGACATGATCTTCCCTAATATTTTTTACAATAACTCGCTAAGTTTTTTAGCCAGTATTTGATTGACTTGCTGCGGGTTGGCCTGACCTTTGGAGGCTTTCATAATCTGGCCCATAAAGCCGCCGAGCTTCTTCTTACGTTTGGCTTCGTCTGTGTTGATGTAGTCATCTACCATAGCCTGATTGGCAGCCAATACCTCCGCGACCATCTGTTCCAGCGCACCGCTGTCAGAGACCTGTTTAAGACCTCGTGCTTCGATAATGTCATCGGCACTGCCTTCGCCGGCCCAAATACCGTCAAAGACTTCTTTGGCCATTTTGCCGCTGATGCTGTTGTCGGCGACTCGGGCGATCAGGCCGCCCAGTTGCTCTGCACTGACCGGGCTATTGGTGATGCTGATAGCTTCATTATTGAGCCTTGCAGCGAGCTCGCCCATGGTCCAGTTGGCAGCCAGTTTGGCGTTGCCAGATTTTTCTGTGGTAGTTTCGAAATAAGCTGACATAGCAGCGTCGCTGCCCAATACAGCCGCATCATAATCTGACAGGCCGTACTGCTCGACAAAGCGAGCCTGTCGCGCATCGGGCAGTTCGGGCAGATTGCGGCGCAGCTCTTCGATCGTCTCATCGGTAACTATAACGGGCAACAGGTCGGGGCAGGGGAAGTAGCGGTAGTCATTGGCTTCTTCTTTGCTGCGCATGGACCGAGCCACTTTGGTGTCGCCATTGTAAAGTCGGGTTTCCTGTACAACAGTGCCGCCATCTTCAATCAAGTCTATCTGGCGTTCGACTTCTTTGCTGATCGCTTCTTCCATAAACTTAAACGAATTCAGGTTTTTGGTTTCAGTTCTGGTGCCAAGCTCTTTGGTGCCTGTTGGTCGCACTGAGACATTAACGTCAAAACGCATACTGCCCTGGGACATCTCCCCATCACAGATGCCGATAGAAGTAACTATGCTATGGAGCTTTTTGGCAAAGGCGATGGCTTCTTCAGCATTGCTCATATCCGGTTCGGAGACAATTTCAATCAGCGGTGTACCGGCGCGATTTAAATCAATGCCGGAGACGCCATGCCGAAAGTTGCCTTCATGGAGTGATTTTCCCGCATCTTCCTCCAGATGTGCATGATGGATACGTACGATCTTTTTACTGCCATCTGCTCGTTCGATTTCAACATTGCCGCGACCCACAATAGGTTTTTCCAGCTGGGTGGTCTGGTAGCCTTTGGGCAGGTCCGGGTAAAAATAGTTTTTGCGTTCAAATGCTGATTCTTTGCCAATCTCAGCATCAATGGCTAGGCCAAACATTACCGCGTAGTGCACAGCCTGTTTATTCAGTACGGGCAGGGTGCCGGGCATAGCCAGATCAATGGCGCAGGCCTGAGTGTTGGGCTCGGCACCAAATGCAGTGCTGGCGCCGGAGAATATTTTGGTTTTGGTGGCCAGTTGCACGTGCACTTCTAGACCGATCACAGTTTCCCAGCTCATGAGTCAACTCCTTCAGGGGCTTGATCATGCCAGCCAGTGACCTGCTGATACTGGTGGGCAACATTGAGCATGCGTGCTTCATCAAAATAGTTGCCAATTATTTGCAGGCCAACGGGCTTGTCATCAACCATACCGCAGGGCACTGACATGCCGGGTAGTCCCGCTAGGTTGGTGGCGATGGTGTAAATATCTTCAAGATACATGGCTACGGGATCATCCCCTTTGGAGCCAAACTTAAACGCCGGTGAGGGGCAGGTAGGGCCCATAATCACGTCCACTTTTTCAAATGCGGCGGTAAAGTCTTGCTGGATCAGCTGGCGTGCCTGTTGCGCTTTGCCGTAGTAGGCGTCGTAATACCCAGCCGATAGGCAGTAGGTGCCAATCAGTATGCGGCGCTGCACTTCTTCACCAAAGCCTTCGGCCCTGGTTCTGGTGTAAAGGTCTTGAAGGTCTTTTGGATCTTCACAGCGGTAGCCGTATTTTACGCCATCAAAGCGAGACAGGTTGGCTGAGGCTTCTGCTGGCGCAATCACGTAGTAGGCGGGCACTGATAGCCCTGAGTTTGGCAGGCTGATTTCAATTAATTCTGCGCCCTGGGCTTCCAGTTCAGCCAGTGCGGTACGCACAGCTTTTTCAGTGCCTGGGTTTAGCCCTTCGGAGAAATATTCTTTGGGTACACCAATTTTTAAGCCTTTGACTGAGTTGTTCAAACTGCTGCTGTAGTCTGGCACTTCGCGATCAATGCAGGTGGAGTCTTTTTCATCAAAGCTTGCCATGCAGCTTAAAAGCAGGGCGCAGTCTTCGGCGGAGCGGGCCATAGGGCCGGCTTGATCTAGGCTTGAGGCAAAGGCGATCATGCCCCAGCGGGATACGCGGCCATAGGTTGGTTTGATGCCGGTTATACCGCATAGGGCAGCGGGCTGACGAATAGAGCCGCCGGTATCTGTGGCAGTGGCACCTGGCGCCAATCTGGCTGCCACGGCAGCGGCTGAGCCGCCAGATGAGCCACCGGGCACACAGTCGGTGGACCAAGGGTTTTGAACCGACCCATAAAAACTGGTTTCATTGGAAGAGCCCATTGCAAACTCATCCATATTCGTTTTGCCTAACACCACGGCGCCGGCCTGTTCGAAATTTTCCACCACGGTGGCATTGTAGGGTGGTACAAAGTTGTCCAGCATTTTTGAGCCGCAGCTAGTGCGTACGCCTTTGGTGCAAAAGATATCCTTGTGCAGTATGGGTACACCACAGAGGTCCGGCGCGTTGCCTGCGGCCAGTCGCTCGTCGGCAGCGGCAGCGGCTTTCAGGGCTTGATCAGCAGTTACTGTGATAACGGCGTTGAAACCGGGATTCAGTTTGGCAATACGATCTAGAAAGTGTTGAGTCAGCTCAACACTGGAGAATTGATTACTTTTTAGCCCGCGAACAAGCTCGGCTATGGTTAGATTGTGCATAGGTCTGGATCGCTTTTATTCAATAACTTTTGGCACTAGAAATAGGCCATCTTCGATGTCTGGGGATGGGGCTTGCAGGGCGTCGCGCTGATTGATCTCTGTGACTTCATCTTCGCGCAATCGCTGAATGGCTTGCACAGGGTGAGACATGGCTTCTACCCCCTCAGTATCCGCTGCTTGCAACTGGTCGACAAGTTCTAAAACACTGCCGAGGCGCCTGCTCACTTCATTGATAGTGCTGTCGTCAATGGCAATGCGAGCCAATGTGGCTAGCTTCTCAATTTCGTGCCGTTCTATGCTCATTTCTTGGTCTCTGGGTTGGCTGAATCAGGATGTCGTCCAGCGCTGCAAATATTACAGCAATTAAATGGCTTAGGTTAGGGGGTTAAAACCCTAAAATCTGGGATTTCACTGCTTTTTCACCTGTTTTTGGCCTCTTTTAAAAGAGTAGTAGGAAGTTTTGCCTCAGATCAGCTAGAATTCGGCTCAATATTAGGAAAGCAGCACCTTAGCTGCGAGTTGGGCAATTTAGCGCTGGAAAATTTCTAGAATAATTTTTGGGCTGTTTGTGCATTAGGGCTGCAGGCGGCTATTGAGGACTCCAAGTAGATGTTATTTAAAAAAATTCGCGGCTTTTTCTCCAGCGATCTATCGATCGATCTAGGTACGGCCAACACACTGATTTACGTGCGAGAAAAAGGCATTGTGCTGAACGAACCATCGGTGGTTGCCATTCGACAGCACTTGGGCCAAAAAATAGTTGAAGCCGTGGGCGTTGATGCCAAGCGTATGCTGGGCCGTACCCCGGGTAATATAACTGCAATCAGGCCGCTTAAAGATGGTGTGATTGCGGACTTTCAGGTCACTGAAAAAATGCTCCAGCACTTTATAAAGAAAGTGCATGCCAAGAGCCTTGTTCCCCCAAGCCCCCGTGTTTTGATCTGTGTACCCTGTATGGCCACAGAGGTTGAGAAGCGAGCGATTAAAGAATCAGCTTACAGTGCCGGCGCCCGCGAGGTGTTTTTGATTGAAGAGCCTATGGCTGCTGCGATCGGTGCTGGACTTCCTGTTGAGGAAGCCGTGGGCTCTATGGTGGTTGATATTGGTGGTGGTACAACAGAGATTGCGATCCTTTCTCTGAATGGGGTTGTGTTCTCCGACTCTGTTCGCATTGGTGGTGACCGCTTTGATGAAGCGATTGTTAATTTTGTGCGCCGCAAATACGGCAGCGTTATCGGTGACACTACGGCTGAGCGCATCAAAATGGAAATCGGTGCTGCCTATCTGGCCAAAGAGGTGCGCGAGATTGATGTGCGTGGCCGCAACCTAGCGGAAGGTGTACCTAAGAGCTTTACACTGACAAGTGATGAGATTCTGGAGGCACTTCAAGAGCCTCTGGCCGGTATTGTTCAAGCGGTCAAGCGCGTTCTGGAGCAGTCTCCGCCAGAGCTGGCGTCGGATATTGCTGAAACCGGTGTGGTCCTGACTGGTGGTGGTGCGTTGTTGCGTGATCTTGATCGTCTGCTTACCTATGAAACTGGTCTGCCGGTTATTTTGGCGGAAGAGCCGCTGACCTGCGTTGCTAGGGGTGGTGGTGAGGCGCTTGAGATGATGGACAACAGAGGTTTGGATACTCTGACTCACTAATCGGGCCGCTCGAGGTCTGATTACCAAATCTAGGAGAGGGCTTATTAAAAATGTATTTGCCAAATCGTCCTCTCCGTTGCGAAAGATTGTTCTCGTCGGTCTTTTGGCATTTGGGCTTATGGTGTTGGACAACAGCACTGCTTGGCTGAGCCCCGTCTACCGCGTGGTAGACAGTGCGGTTCGCCCGCTCTACTGGATTACCAATATTCCCGCTCGAATTCAGGAGTGGGGCAAGGTCAATGTGACTTCCCGCGCTGTTATTGAGCAGGACAATGCCCGTCTGCAAAAAGAAAGTTTAATTCATCGTGCCCAGCTGCAGCGCATGGCAGAGCTGGCAGCAGAAAACCTGCGCTTGCGCCAGCTGCTCAATGCAACAGAGCTGTTGATGGACAGCGTGCTGGTCACGGAAGTGATTGGCGTTTCCCCCAGCCCCCAGAGCCACACGGTGACCATTGATCGCGGCAGTGACGACGGGGTCTATGTTGGCCAGCCCATTTTGGATGCGGAGGGGCTAATGGGGCAGATTATTTCGGTCTATGGTGGCCACAGCATCGCGCTGCTGATCACCGACAGTAGTCATGCTCTACCGGTGCAGGTTTTGCGCAATGGTGTGCGGTCAATTGCCGAGGGCACCTCTGACTACAATCTGTTGACCTTGAAATTTGTCTCGCCCACATCCGATATCGTTGAAGGGGACAAGTTGGTTAGCTCTGGTCTTGGCGGGCGTTTCCCCGTTGGCTATCCGGTGGGAACAGTCACTAGTATAAGCCAGCAGCCGGGAGAGATATTTCTCGATGTGGAGGTGGACCCCTCTGCTCAGCTTGATCGCAGTCGACACCTGCTGTTGGTATTTACCTCCGAAGACGGTGTAAGCAGGAGTGCTCGTTGAATCCAACCAGCTATCTAGGCCCGGCAATTTGCTCTTTGCTGGTGGCCATTGTGTTACAACTGGTGCCGGTGTCTGGGGACTGGCTTTTATGGAAGCCCAATTTTCTATTACTGGTGGTTATTGCTTGGATTCTCTACGAGCCCAACCATTTTGGCGTAGGCTCTGCTGCACTTTTAGGGCTTCTGTGTGACGCTTTGTATCGCACCAATCTCGGTCATTATGTGCTGGTCTTTGCCATCTGTGGCAGCATCGCTTATCTCTTGAGCCGCTGGCTCACGTACTTCTCTATTTTTCACCGGGCATTTCTGGTGTTTCTGCTGGTGATTGCCGCTGAATTGCTGCAGGCATTGCTGTTCTCTTTTTGGGATATTCCGATGAGGTTACAGCACGTGCCTACGCTGGCCCTAACATCGGCTCTCGTTTGGGTGCCAGTGGATAAATTGATTGCCATGATGCATTTTCATCAACGTTGAGTCGTAGGTGTAACATGATTGGACCGGATATTGTGCTCGCCTCTGCTTCGCCGCGCCGCGCTGAGCTACTTACCCAGATTGGTGTTAACTTTGCAGTGGCTCCCGCTGATATTGATGAGAGTCAACGGGATGGAGAGGGCGCCGTTGATTACGTAACCCGGATGGCGGTGGAAAAAGCCCAGGCCGGTGTTATGCAGCACAGGGGTGATCTGCCTGTGCTGGGGGCGGATACGGCAGTAGTGTGGAATAATCAGGTCTTTGGCAAGCCTAGAGACCGGGCCCACGCAGCGGAGATGTTATTGGCATTGTCCGCTGATAGTCACGATGTATTGTCTGCGGTGGCATTGGCTTACGGTGATAAATGTGCCGTATTGCTGTCACAGACAATGGTAAATTTCCGTGCTATCTCTGAAAAAGAATGTGAACAATACTGGCACACCGGTGAACCATTGGGCAAGGCGGGAGGCTACGCAATTCAGGGTTTCGGTGCAGTTTTTGTTGCACAGTTAAAGGGCAGTTATAGTGGCGTAGTTGGCCTACCTATCGCCGAGACTGAAATACTATTAAAGCAATTTGCCATACCTGTCTGGCAGATGGTGAATATCAACTGACAGCAGTCAGACTTTTTATTTTTTGCGGAACACAGAATGAGCCGAGAACTTCTTATCAATATTACGCCGATGGAGACCCGCGTAGCCTTGGTGGAGAATGGCGTGCCTCAGGAAATTGCCATTGAACGCAATCAGAAGCGGGGTTTGGTTGGCAATATCTACAAAGGCAAAGTGGTACGCGTGTTGCCTGGTATGCAGGCGGCTTTTGTGGACATTGGCGCCGAGCGCACGGCATTTTTGCATGTGGATGACTTGTGTAGGCCGGAAATAGAAGATGACAAACCAGTGGATATTCAGCAGCTGTTGCACGATGGCCAGAAAATACTGGTGCAAGTGATTAAGGACCCCATAAGCAGTAAGGGTGCGCGACTCACGGCAAAGCTGTCTGTGGCGTCACGCTATCTAGTGCAGATGCAAAAAAGCTCCCATGTTGGACTATCCCAGCGCATTGAATGCGAGGAAGAGCGTGAGCGATTAAAAGGCATTGTGAGCGCTTTTGTGGACGAGGCTACTCCGGCGCAATGGTGTGGCTATATTGTGCGAACCGCCGCCGACGGCGCTGAGGCTAGAGCTCTGGAGTCGGATGCACGGTTTTTACAGCGCCTTTGGCAACATATAGAGAGCGGGAAAATGGAGGCGGCAACACCCAGCTGTCTCTACGAAGAATTGCCACTGTACAAACGTGTGTTGCGAGATTTGGCCAGCGATGAGGTGGGCAAAATACTGGTGGATTCCCGCGAGGTGCTTGAGAAGTTGGTGAAATTTGCCAATAAATTTAGCCCGGAAATAGCCAGCTTGATTGAGCATTATCCTGGGGAGCGGCCATTGTTTTATATGCATGGTATTGAGGATGAAATTGGTAAAGCCCTAGAGCGGTCAGTGCCTCTCAAGTCTGGCGGTCACTTGGTGATTGATCAAACTGAGGCAATGACCACGGTGGATGTAAACACTGGTGCTTTTGTCGGCCATCGCAATCTTGAAGAGACGATCTACAAAACGAATCTTGAAGCAGCTGTGGCCGCTGCGCGGCAGATACGTATGCGCAACCTGGGCGGCATTATTATTGTAGATTTTATTGATATGCAAAATGCAGAGCATCGCCGTCAGATGTTGCGTAGTTTCGAGAAGGCTCTGGGCCGTGACCGCGCTAAAACAGCCATATCCGGTGTCACGGAGTTAGGTCTGGTGCAGGTGACGCGCAAGCGTACCAGTGAGAGCCTCGGTCAGGTGCTTTGTGAAGGTTGCGAGACCTGCGGTGGCCGCGGTGCGATCAAGTCTGCTGAGACAGTAGGCTATGAGGTATTGCGCGAGATACTGCGAGTGGCGCGAGCCTATGAGTGCGAAACGCTGCGAGTGCTCGCCTGTCCTGCGGTAATTGAGCGCTTGCTAGATGAAGATTCCAATCAGGTTGCTGATCTTGAAGAGTTTATTGGCCGCACCATTCAGTTTCGAGCAGAGGCGTTATTTGCTCGCGACCAATTCGATATTATTCCGGTTTAAATCATGATCAAAAACCTGTCAAAAATACTGAAGTTAGTCGGCCGATGGTTTTGGCTGACATCTGCATTATTGATTATTGGCACGGTTATTCTGGTGGTGTTGGGGCGTCAGACGATTGGTAGTGTGGATCAGATGCGACCCACATTACAGGCGTTGATTAAAGATAGCACTGGTATGCAAGTGCGGCTTGGCGAGTTGCAGGGGGAGTGGCCCAGATTGGTGCCTATTCTCGATATTGAAAAAATCGAGATCCTGACTGAGGATCAGTCTACAGCCATCGCCATTGACCACAGCCGTGCGGATCTTGATTTCTTTAACAGCATCAAATATGGCACTGCTATTTGGCGCGAACTGGTTGCTGACCGCCTTGAACTTAATTTAGAGGAAGACAGTGAGGGCAGTTGGCGCATAAAAGGCTTTGAGGGGAGCTCAGGAACAGACCTCAATATTATTCTCGACCCTTTGTTTTACAGCCGTCTAATTAGAATCAAGCTGGTTGTCATCAACCTGCAGTTCTATTCAGGCAAGCAGATGCAGATACACAGTGATCAGGTGCAGCTGGAAAATGATGCAGATTTCCATCGCGCTGAATTGTCGACGCGACTGCCGGATCAAGACGTGCCCGCTTATCTGCTGTTAGAGGGGGAGGGTGATCCTTCAGATCTCGAGTCTTTCCACGCGAGTGGGTATCTGGAACTGGCGGAATTTAATGTCTCCCTGCCCCTGATTGAATTGACCAAGGCATTGATGCCGCAGATGTTTGCCAACTTGGAAAATTTTCAGGCCAATGCCAGTGGTGCAGTCTGGTTTGATATTCATCCAGGTGGCGCCATTGATTTTGAAGGCGATGTCGAAATTTCAGAGGTGCCCTTAGATTGGTTAGTAGAAGTGCCGCCACTGCAAAATATTCAAGCGGAGCTGACCGGTTGGTTTACCCCACGTATGGACTGGGGGGTCCGGCTTCAGGGTTTTGATTTTGAATGGTCGGATGCCGAAGTCGATCCTCTGGATCTGGTGTTTAGTCAGCGCCTGGGGTCTAACTGGCGAGATTTTGATGTCACGGTCAATCATCTGGATCTGACGGTATTGACGGACCTCTTGCGCCAAACGCGATTGCCCGCGGAACAAATTTTAACCACTATAGATAAACTTCGACCCCAAGGTAACCTTGAGGCTCTGACTGTGGGGCAAAACCAGGCAGGCTATTACGCGTCGGCTAATCTTGATGCCGTGGATGTTAATTCCTACAAAGGTGCCCCAGCGATTAAAGGCATTAGTGGGTACCTTGAATTGCAACAGAGAGGTGGGCTTTTCCATATTGCCGATACCGATGGTTTTGATGTGTTGTTTCCCAATGTATACAAGGACTATCTGCGCGTCGAAAAATCTCTGGGCACCGTTTATGTAGACTGGCAACCAGAAACCAAAAAGCTGGTGGTTCGCAGTGATGCGGTGATGACAAAAGTTGATGCGGGCACCAGCCGTATCATGTTTTCTGTGGAGCAACAGTTACCCAGTAATGGTCAGCCGCCTGAACTTAATCTGATTATTGGCGGCCGCGATATAGATGCGGTCAAGAGCAAAAAATTCCTATCATATAAGCTTCAGCCAGATCTGAAGCAATGGCTTGATACTGCCATTGTGGCGTCTAATGTCAAAGAGTTTGGCTTGGTATTGCGTAGTGGCCCACCGCTTAAGAATAAAACTGCAAAAACTACTCAGTTGCTGTTTAGCACTGAAAATACTGATCTGGATTATCATCCGGACTGGCCCGGTATGCGTGGCATGGACACCCTAGTACTGGTGGACGATGGCTATGTTGAGAGCAGCATTAGCCAGGGCTCTGTGGGTGGAGCGAAAATAATTCAGGCCCAAGCCACCTATGATGCGGATTTGCCGCCAGCGCAGAGGCTGTTAGTCGTTGATGGTCAACTGTCTGGTGGGCTGGCTGACAGTATCAATATTTTGGCCCAATCACCGGTGAAGAAAAATATTGGCCCGCTGGCGGGCTGGGAATTTGCTGGGCACTCGGACACCCAGATGCATCTGGAGATTCCTCTGGGGCGCAAGCCTGGTGCGGCCCCAGTTCCGGGTAAATACAAGATTGCTGCCACGCTTGAGCAGGCGATAATTGCTATACCTCAGCTGCCTATTGCACTGACTAATATGGCTGGCAAAGTTGAGTACTCAAACGATACTGGGCTGGAATCGGAGGATATTAGTGGGCAATTTTGGGGACGACCGCTAACAGCCAGGTTATACCAGGCGGAAGCTGAGCAGAAAATTGCTCTTAAGACTGAGATAGCGCCCGACAGTCTCAACCAGTTAATTGAGTTTCCTTGGACCCAATTGCTGATAGGTGATATTGCTATCGAAGGGCTGGTCAGCATACCCGCGTCGGTAAACGGGGTTAATGCCAAGCCCGTTGCATTGCAGTTAAGCAGCCAGCTAGCGGGTACTGAAGTGCGCTTGCCGGCACCACTGGCGCTAGCCGCCAAGGATACACGCAATGCAGATTTAACTTTCTATTTCAGCCCGGAGTTAAACCAACTCGAAGGCCATTACGGTGACAAGTTAATCAGTGATCTGCGCTTTGATGCCGGTGCTCTAAGGGGCGGAGTCATTAGCTATGACCGCTCCGTTGAGCCCGTCGCAGCACACAAGTTATTGGTTGCCGCTTATCTGCCCACCACTAGCTGGCCTGTATGGCAGCCATTAATCAGTATGTTTACGACCGGGCTCAAGGCTGATATGCCGCGACTCTGGCAGCCGGTTTTTGATCTTAAGTTTGATCAACTGGAGTTGGCGACGTTTGAATTGGCAGATATTGGCGCGCAGATATCATTTGCTGATCAGGGTACCGAGGTGACCTTTACCAGTAATCTTGCTGATGGTTTTGCCCGACTCGGGGATGCAGAGCAGCGGGTGCCTGAAGTAAGACTGTCGCGACTCAGTTTGCCGAGCCTTTTGCTGGAGCAGAAAATTGATCAGCAGGATATGGACCCCCGGGAATTTTTGGCGATGAATCTATGGGTTGATCAGCTATCTGTTGCCGATATTGAGTGGGGTTCGATAGCATTTGAATTACGCCCCGAGGTGTCTGGTGCCGCATTTAATAATATTCGTGGCAATCTGTTTGGTCTTCGCCCGGGCATTTACGAGGATGAGCCTCCAACAGAATTTTTCTGGCGTTTTGATGGCAATAATTACAGTAGCCGACTAGTCGGCCCGGTGGGGGTGAGCAATATTGGTGATGTCTTTAGTCGGTTTGATATTGCCAAAGTGGCGGACAGTGAGTCTGGCAAGCTGGCATTCGATCTGTCCTGGCAGGACAAGCCCTGGAATATAAGCCGAGAAAATATTACCGGTGATTTTGAGATCCAGTTGCAGGACGGCAGTTTTTACCGATCCGCCGGCAGTGCTGGTGGTGCCTTAAAGTTGGTGAGCTTATTAAATTTTGCCAACTGGCTGCGACGTTTGCAGTTGGATTTTTCTGATGTTGTGGGGCAAAACCTCGCCTACAACGACCTGGCCGGCAAGTTGCATTTTGAAGCTGGCGTGGCCAGCTTGCGTGACCCTTTAAAGATGAATATGCCCTCGGGCCGCATGAGCATGGCGGGAGACTTTGGCCTGCTCGATGAAACCGTGGACGCGCAATTGGTAGCCACGTTGCCCGTGGCCACCAATCTACCCTGGGTGGTGGCATTGATGGGTGGGTTGCCGGCCGCGGCTGGTGTTTACCTAACGAGCAAGCTAGTGGAGAAACAGGTGGATCGCCTATCCAGCATTAGTTACGAGGTCACCGGTAGCTGGGACGATGTGACGGTTTCTGTGGACAAGATTTTTGCCGAAGAGCTCAAGGCAAAACCAGCCCAAGAGAGCACAAGCTCTGATTCCAAATCAGAAAAGCCTCAGTAAACAGAGTTAATTACAGATGAAATTAACTGTTGCAGCGATCCAGCTAAAGCCTGAAAAAACCATTGATGCCAATCTGCGCAGCGCGGAAGGTTTTCTAAAGGACTGTGCCGACGCTGGTGTCCAGCTGGCAGTGCTGCCGGAAAATTTTGCCCATTACGGACAGACAGATTTTTTGCAAATTGGCCGTGATGAATCTGATGATCAGGGGCCGGTGCGTCGGTTTTTGTCCCTCCAAGCTGCTCGACACAGGATGTGGCTGGTAGCGGGAACCATTCCTGTGGCTGGGCTCAACCCGCGGCCCTATTCAAGATCACTACTGTTTAATCCACTTGGGGAAGAGGTTGATCACTACGACAAGATCCATCTGTTTGATGTGGATGTGGCCGCCCAAGGTCAGCAGGCCGCCTACCGCGAATCTGACGATTTTAGCCCGGGTAAGCGAGTGGCTGCGGTGGATACAGATTTCGGCAGGCTGGGCTTAACGGTCTGTTATGACCTCCGGTTTGCTGAGCTCTATCAACAATTGGCCCAAGCCGACGCACATATTATCGCTGTTCCCGCCGCGTTTACTGCGGCTACGGGGCAGCATCATTGGGAGGTGTTGTTGCGCGCTCGGGCCATTGAAAATCAGGTATTTATGATTGGTGCAAACCTAGTAGATCGTGCCAACAGTAAGCGCGGTCTGTGGGGTGGAAGCATGATTGTTGATCCTTGGGGGACTGTATTGGCGTCCTTTGAGGATGAGGTCGGCTCAGTGATTGCGGAGCTGGATACGGCGATGATCGGGTCCGTTCGAGCCAAAATGCCTGTGGATAAACACCGCCGGCTTTAACTGCTGAGCTCTAATTTCCTGTCGATAGGGATTCTATTCCGAAAGCTCCCTCAGGTAGGCAAACAACTTGCGTGCCGCCGCTGGCGGCTTCTTTTTCTCCAACTCCCGGTTGGCTTGCCGCTGCAGATTTCGCAGTTGCTGACGGTCGGCTTCAGGATGCTGTTGAATAAACTCTTCTATTACCGGCATGCCGCCCGTTATTAGCCTGTCTCGCCAGCCTTCAAGCTGCGAGAAGTGTTGCCTGTAGGTCTGTGATTGATGGTCCATTTTGTCCAGGGTATGCTGGATAATATCTGTGTCGATGGTGCGCATTATCTTGCCAATATATTGCAGATGGCGCCGCTTGGCTTCACGGCTTTTAAGTCTGCGCGCCTCGTAGATCGCCTCACGGAGATTATCCGGCAGGTCAAATTTCTGCAATTTACCCTCGGGCATATCTACCAAGAGACCACCCATATTTTGCAGTGCTTGGCTGTCTCGCTTGAGTTGGGATTTGCTGGGGCCGTCGTACTCTGGCTTATCGATATCTTCAGTCATTAGGTTAGAAACACCGCTGCTAGGCCGAGGAAAGAAACAAAACCAACAATATCGGTCACGGTTGTCAAAATAACCGAGCCGGCCAGTGCAGGGTCTATTTTGATTGAGCGCAATATGACGGGCAGCAATGTGCCTGTCAGTGCGGCGGCCATCAGGTTGATGGCCATCGCTAAGCCGATAATGATCGCCATAGTGGAATCCTGAAACCATACGGATACTACGGCGCCGATTACCAGTGCATAGAGCATGCCGTTGAGAGCGCCCACGGTAAATTCTTTACTCAGCAGCCAGGAAAGATTGCTGCGCTCGATCTGCCCCAGAGCCATACCACGAATAACTACGGTGAGGGTTTGGCTGCCGGCTACGCCACCCATGCTCGCGACAATAGGCATAAGAATGGCCAGCGCCACCACCTTGTCCAATGTGTCTTCGAACAGGCTGATGGCAGTTGAGGCGACAATGGCGGTGATTAGATTGACCCCAAGCCAAACTGCCCGGCGAGGCGCTGTGCGAGCAATTGAGGAGAAAGTATCCTCAGTATCGCTCAAGCCGGCCATGGCCAACAATGAATGGTCGGCATCTTCCACAATAACATCAACCACATCATCAATGGTGATGCGCCCAAGTAGATGATTTTTGTCATCCACTACTGGCGCAGAGACCAAATCATGTCGCTGGAAAAGTTGAGCTACGTCAGAGTCGGTTAGGTTGACATGTATGGCCTGAACTTCGGTATTCATAACCTCCCGCACCGTAGTGGTGGGGCTTGATGTTAGAACCTTGACCAGGGGCAGGTTGCCAAGAAAAGTATCGTTGCGGCTGACCACAAACAGGTTGTCGGTAATATCTGGCAGCTCTTCAAAACGACGTAGATAGCGCAGTACTACATCGACCGTAATATCTGCGCGCACCGTAATAATTTCGGTGTCCATTAGTCCGCCAGCAGTCTCTTCATCGTAAGTGAGTACTGACTCAACACGCTGTCTATCCTGCCAAGACATAGCCTGTAGCACTTCCGGAATCATCTGATCTGGAAGCTGCTGGAGGATATCAGCAATATCGTCTACATCCAGACCTTCGGTCAGAGAGGCAACTGCTGCGCCATCCATCTGAATAAGGAATTCTGACTGAATTTCATCGGACAGCTCTTGAATAACTTCGCCGGAAATATCTGGATCAACCAGCTCCCAGAGAATATGTCGGAATTTAGGCGGTGCGGTTTCGAGCTGGTGGGCGATATCTGGAGGAGAGAGATTGTTGAGAATATGACGCACCTGATTCAGCGTGACCGAATCTATCGCGGTGCCTAGCTTTGTCAGCAGATTATTTTCTGCGGTGTGTGTCATATGCATTTTCCCTAACTGAGCCGGCCTTGCGCCAGCTGTACCCATATTTTAGCGGGCTATGCCGCCGACGGATAGGTTTTACTGAAACTAAACCCAGGAAGGGTACTTATTCGCCTTCACCAAAATAGTCGGCTAGCAGTGCTGTGATCTCCTCACAGGCGGCATCTTCGTCTTCACCGTCAAATTCAAAGATTAAAACTGTGCCTCTGCTGGCGGCCAGTAGCATTAGCGACATAATGCTTTTGGCGTCTACTAGAGGTTCGTCGCGGCCGGTGCGAATACGACATTGATGGTGGCCGGCGGCAGCCGCGAGCTTGGTGGCGGCGCGGGCATGTAGCCCCAGTTTGTTGATAACAGGCAGTTCGCGGCGAATCATTAGTGGCGCCCCTTTTTAGGTAACATCAAGAGGGCAGCTCTTTGTGCACCACTTTGACGCTGGGATGCTGTTTGGAAAAATGTTCGTGGAGCCGGTTGGCTAAATAGACCGAACGATGCTGGCCACCGGTGCAGCCTACAGAGACTGTCAGGTAGCTGCGATTATTGTCCTGAAACTTGGGTATCCAGCGAGTCAGGTAGCCAATAATATCCGCCAGCATTGAGGCCACGTCGACCTGGCTTTCAAGAAATTCTATGACTGCCGGATCTTGACCCGTCTGGGTGCGCAACTCTGGCTTCCAATAGGGATTGGGCAGGCAGCGCACATCAAAGACAAAATCTGAATCTCGCGGTACACCGCGCTTGAAACCGAAACTTTCAAACAAAATGGACATGCTCTCGGTGTCGCCGGTTACTACAATGTTTTTAACCAAATCCCGCAGTTGGTGAAGAGATAAGCCGGATGTGTCTATAGTTCGGTCGGCAATATCAGAGATTGGAGTAAGCATCTCTTTTTCAAGGTCGATGGCTTCTGGCAGGCTGATAGACTCATTGCTAAGGGGGTGCTTTCGTCTGGTCTCACTGTAGCGACGCAGCAAATCGTTGCGCCTTGCCTGTAAAAAGATCACATTGACCCGGACCCCTGTATCTTGGATGCGGTTGAGAATTCCCGGGATAACCTTTAGGTCACCCACAAGATTGCGAGCGTCTATACCCACGGCCAGTTGCAAATCGTCACTGCTGCTGTCGGATTGCAATTGGTTTATTAGTTCCGGAAGCAAACTGGCCGGCAGGTTATCAATGCAGGTAAAGCCAACATCTTCAAGAATGTTGAGGGCGGAGGTTTTGCCCGACCCTGAGCGGCCGCTAATTACCACTAATCGCATGCTCTTAGCTCGCTCGTTCAAGTTGGGTGGCAGTGGCGAAAAGTTGCTCGTTATCACTGCATTGCCGCAGGGTTTGGCGAGATTGTTCATCCTGCATAAGAGCTGCAATCCGCGCCAGGGTTGCCAGATGCTCGTCGTTTTTTTCCTCTGGAACAATCAGCGCGAAAATCAGATCTACGGGTTTGTCATCTAGGGCGTCAAAGTCCACTGGCTGTTCCAGTCTGATCAGGCAGCCATGAATACGTTTGAAACCAGAGGCACGACAATGAGGTATAGCCACGCCCTCACCGATGCCGGTACTGCCGAGCCGCTCCCGGGCAACCAGGTTGTGAAACAGTGCATCGCTCTGCTCCACATCTCCTCCCAGCTGCTCGGTAATAAAGGCGGACAAATTCTCCAACACACGTTTTTTACTGCCACCGGGCAAATTGCAATGAGTCAAGGCCGGGGTCAGTACATCAGTGATCTTCATGGCTTCAGTTAATGACCTCTGTGCTTCTCTTTGTGCTTGATGAGCTGGCGATCCAGCTTGTCCGCAAGTGCGTCGATAGCTGCATACATGTCTTCATGTTCAGCATTGGCAAACAGGTCTCCACCAGCAACATGCACCGTGGCTTCGGCTTTTTGGGCTAGTTTGTCGATGGTTAAAATAACGGAAGTGCTGGTGATGGTTTCGGAGTGCCTTTCGAGTTTCGAAAGTTTGTTGGTGACATACTCACGCATAGGGTCGGTGATATCTATATGGTGTCCACTAATGGTCATTTGCATGCAGTTCTCCTTTTACTTGGCATTTTCAAATCGTTTTCGCTGGCTTGAGGATGGAATACCCATGCTCTCTCGGTACTTGGCCACAGTTCTTCGAGCAACTTGAATTCCCTGTTCTTCCAGCAGCGAAGTTAACTTGTTGTCACTTAATGGCTTAGCGGGATGTTCTGCGCTAATCATTGTTTTTAGAATAGCGCAAACTGCGGTAGATGAACACTCTCCCCCGCCAGAGGTACTTACATGGCTGGAAAAGAAATATTTTAGCTCAAAGATACCTTGGGGCGTTGCCATGTATTTGGTGGTGGTCACGCGAGAAATGGTTGATTCGTGCAAATCCAGTTTGGTGGCGATATCCGATAGAACCATGGGTTTCATGGCTACCGGTCCATGGTCCAGAAACCCTTGCTGCAAATCAATGATGGTCATGGCTACCCGCATCAGGGTCTCGTTGCGGCTCTCTAGGCTGCGCAAAAACCAGCGCGCCTCAGCGAGATTATTTTTTAAAAACTGATTTTCATCGCTGTTATCAGAGCGTTTGATCATATTGCTGTAGGCATCGCTGATACGCAATTTGGGCATATTGCTATCATTTAGCTGCACGCGCCAGCGGCCAGCAATTTTCTCGACATACACATCTGGCACTATATATTCAGCGTCATTAGCCGCGAGTGCCTCGCCAGGGCGAGGGTTAAGGCTGCGAATCAACAGCAGGGCAGCCTGAAGCTCATCACTATCATAGCCTGTTTTTTTACATAGGCGGTTGAGATCCACAGAGGCGATATCTTGGAGAAAGTCCTCCACCAGACGCTTGGCCTGAGGCAGGCAGGCAGTTTCTTCGCTCAGTTGATTGAGCTGTATCAGCAGGCACTCATTGATATTGCGCGCAAATATCCCTGGGGGATCAAACTGCTGCAGGCGATGCAGCACCGCTGTCAGTTCGTCCTCCTCTAGCGCGTCTTCTGGATTCTCATACTGAATATGGGCCGTGATTTCTCGCAGGTTTGTGTTGATTAGGCCGCTTTCATCAATACTGTCGATATAGGCTTCGGCAACCTCGCGATCCCGGTCAGAGAATGGGGTTAAGTTAAGTTGCCAGTGCAGATGATCCTGCAGTGACTCTGTAACCTGATAGACCTGCTCTAAATTAACCTCACCACCAGAACTGGAGGCTACGGGGGCGCTGTAGACTTCGTCCCAGCTGGCATCTACTGGAAGGTCCTGAGTACTTTGGTTTTCCCAGCTATCGTCTGTTTCGGCTTCGGTGACTGTTTGCTCTGTGGCATCGGCGGCGGTTTGATGGAGGCTGGGGTCGTCAGAATTGAAATCTACATCGCTGCTATCGCTGGCCTCGATTTCTTCAGCGCCGCTGGTGCGGCCATCGTCTTCATCCATCTCGAGCAATGGATTGCTGTAGAGTTGCTCTATGACTTCTTGACGCAATTCCAGTGTCGACAGCTGCAATAGACGAATAGCCTGCTGCAACTGTGGCGTCATGGTCAGCTGTTGGCTGATTTTTAGCTGTAAGCCTGGGCGCATAAAGATTGATTGCTTTAAAAACTCTTAGATGCAATTTTAGTGCCGATTTGTAGGGGCTGGCAATGCTGGATTTGCGAATTACCCGGTTATTACAGGGTAAAATCCTCTCCAAGGTAGGTTTTTCGGACTTTTGCGTCGTTTAGGATGTGTTCTGTGGTGCCTTCGGCAATAACATGGCCTTCACCGATAATGTAGGCATGCTCACAAATATCCAGAGTTTCGCGCACATTGTGGTCGGTAATAAGAACGCCAATACCTTTGTCACGCAGGTGGCGGATAATGTTTTTGATATCGTTAACCGAGATAGGATCAACGCCAGCAAAGGGTTCATCAAGCAGGATAAACTGCGGGTCTGCGGCCAGCGCTCGGGCAATCTCCACTCGTCTTCGTTCGCCACCGGAAAGGCTCATACCGATATTTTTTGCCAAATGAGAGATATGAAATTCATGCAGTAAGTCTTCAAGCCGCTCATTGCGTTCTTGGCGGCTGAGTTCAGAGCGCGTTTCCAGAATTGCGAGAATATTATTCTCTACGCTTAGCTTTCTAAAAATCGATGGCTCTTGGGGCAGGTAACCAAGCCCCCGTTGAGCGCGACCATGCATTGGCAGGCCGGTAATATCGATACCGTCAACAGTGACAGACCCACCATCCTGACCCACAAGGCCGATAATCATATAGAAGCAGGTGGTTTTGCCTGCGCCATTGGGACCTAGCAGGCCGACAATCTCACCCTGTTTGACGGACAGAGATACATCTTTGACCACGGGGCGCTTAGCATAAGATTTTGCCAGATTACGGGCTTCTAGAACTGCCATCAAGGTTGTGTCTCTTCTTGGGTCGACGGAGGTATCACGAGCTGAATACGCTTCTGTTCGCCACGGTTATTGCCCTTGGCTTTCCAAGTTTCGTTCTCCAGGTCGTAGGTGATGCTATCTCCTTTGATTAAAGTACCGTTGCGTGACAATGATGCATTTTTTTGCAGGTTAATTTTATCGGTTGCCAGCATATATTCAATAATTTCGCCCCGCGCGGTCATCAGGCCGTCGTCGCTCAATTGCTGCTGCTGATAACTGGCTGGTTTGCCGAGGGAGACTATACGACTGACTTTGTTGTCACTGTAGTAGATGCTGACCCGATCAGCATTGATAATCACTGAACCCTGACGAATAATGACATTGCCGCGGTATTCCGTGAGCCCGGTATTTTCGTTGCGTTCGGCAGAGTCTGCTTCAATTGTAATCGGTTGGGAGCGATCCTCCGTTAAGCTTAAGGCCCCAAAGGCCATAAACAGCGAGACGATTCCAAGCAGTGATTTAAAGCGGCTCATGGATGGCGCGAACCTTTGATTTGATAGTGAAGACTTCATCAGTCAGATTGGCATTTAAGCCCTTGCCGGAAAGTTTAACCTGTGGGGTTTGCAGATTAAAGGGATCATTGGTGGTGGCTATGTTGCTATCCGGCAAGTAAGCCAGATTATCCGCCCTCAATACTGTATTGCCCTGATCTCCTTCAATCCTCACCAGTACATCGCCATTGAGGAGTAATTTCTTGCCATTGCCGGATAGCACCCCATTGTTAGCGCTAAGGTTTAGGTTGTCCCTGCCTTTAACGGCACCCTTAGAGGACAGATTTGGCTGCTGCAAATTAACCGTCGAGCTCTTAGCAAAAAACTCAACCCGCGGCGCTGTTACCACAAATAACTCAGTGCCATCTAAGGCAAATTTGCGGCTGTTAATATCGCTCATAAAGCTGTCAGCCACGGGCACTTCCTCGACCTGACCAGTCTGCTTGCCCATAAATGACTCTGGGGGGCTATCCCAAACCAACAAAAATCCACCGACAATAATAATCAGGCTGGACACCAATAAAAACTGTTGAATCATAAAAACTCTGCCACCAGTGATTGTAGCTTGCCCTGCGCCTGAAGAATCATCTCGGCGACTTCCCGCACAGCACCGTCGCCGCCGCGCTTGCCTGTTTGCCAGTGAGCAGCGCTAGCGTTGGCTGTGCTGCCATTGGCTGGTGTTATGCCCAGACCCACCCTGCGAATTACCGCCAGGTCAGGGAGGTCATCACCAACAAAAGCAATTTCATCCATCTGGATTGCATGGTTTTGCAGCAGTTCATTGAGTGCGGTTAGCTTATCTTCGCGGCCCTGTATAACTAGGTCTATTCCCAGTTCATCAGCACGTCGCTGAAGCAGTTGCGAAACTCTTCCGGTAATTATGCCTACCTGAACGCCACCTTTTTGCAGAAGCTTGATTCCCAGACCATCTTGAATGTTGAAGGCCTTCATTTCTTCGCCACTATTGCCGTAATAGAGGCGGCCATCAGTCAGCACACCGTCAACGTCCAGCAATAACAGCTTAATTTTTTTTGCCGACTCGATCACCGAGACGGGCACACTGTCTTGGGCGGCTTGGTTCATTACACTACTCCGGCGCGAAGGATGTCATGCATATGCAGCACCCCAATTGGATGCTGGTCCTGATCTTCGACAATCAGCGCGGTGATGCTGGCACTTTCCATGACAGTGAGCGCTTCAGCAGCAAGAATATCCTTGCTGATAGTTTTTGGGTTGCCAGACATGACGTCGGCCATGGTAGCTGAGCTGAAATCAATTTTTTGGTCGATCACACGGCGTAGGTCGCCATCGGTAAACACACCCAAAAGTTTATCATCGCTATCCACGATAGTGGTCATGCCAAATCCTTTTTCGGTCATTTCCAACAGCGCATCTTGTAGTGGCTGGTTGGCGGTGACTCTGGGTACTTCACCATCGCTATGCATGATATCGCAGGCTCGCAGCAGCAGTTTGCGCCCCAGCGCACCGCCGGGATGGGAGAAGGCAAAGTCTTCGGCGCTAAAACCACGAGACTCCAGCAGAGCAATAGCCAGGGCATCGCCCATCACCAGAGTCACTGTGGTGCTGGTGGTGGGGGCAAGATTGAGCGGGCAGGCCTCACTGGTGACGCTGACATCTAGGTTGGCGCAGGCGGCCTGGGATAGTGGCGACTGGGAGTCACCAGTCATGCTGATCATAGGGATGCCAAGGCGCTTGATAAGGGGCAAAATAGTAATAACTTCAGCAGTGCTGCCGGAGTTTGAGATAGCAATAACGACATCACTTTTGGTAATCATGCCAAGATCACCATGACTGGCTTCTCCGGGATGAACGAAAAAAGCTGGGGTTCCGGTACTGGCAAGAGTGGCAGCAATCTTGTTGCCTATATGTCCGGATTTGCCCATGCCTGTGACCACCACGCGGCCTTCACAAGCGAGAATAGTCTCGCAGGCAAGGATAAAATCCTCATTGATGCAGGGTGCTAGCTGACTCACGGCCGCTGCTTCTAGCTCAACGGTTCGTAGCCCTGAATTAATAAACTCTTGTTTGGACATAATCTGTGGTTCGTTGGTTAATCAAGTAAAGGCCCTAGTATAGAGCAAAAGCTAAGTTAGGTATTACTGGCTAGCCGGCGGTAATTGCTGGCCACAGCAGAACATAGTACAAACCATAGGATAGCAGTAGCAGTATACCCATTGATTTGGTGATACGAGCGGTGCTTCGGCGCAGCGCCAGGGCGACTAGAACAATCATCAGCAAAGTGGTCATTGCCATGGCGGCATAATCTCGCGCAAACACGTCGGGGCTCAGGGCAACTGGCGCAATAGCGCCGGCAGAGGTCATCACTAGCATCAGGTTAAACAGGTTTGAGCCAAAGATGTTTCCCAGGGCAATATCATGGTGCCCGCGCAATGCGCTCATCACCGAGGCAGCAAGCTCTGGCAGGCTGGTGCCAATGGCCACGACGGTAAGGCCAATGATCAGCTGGCTAATACCCAAGTAAGTCGCGATAGATTTTGCTCCCCAGACTGTAACCTCCGCACTGACCAACAGCACCCCAAGACCTAGAAAAAACGCCAGAGCCGCGTTGGCCATGGATAGATCCGGCAGTTCCGCTGCGTCTTCAATACCCTCTGGGTTGGGATGATTTTTTTTGTACTTCACCACTAGAATCAGCAGGGGAATAATCAATAGCCCCAGGCCAATGCTCTCGCCGCGTCCCAGCAGGCCGTCATAGAGACAGAACCCGGCCAGTGCGGTAATGAGTAGAAGAATGGGACTCTCTTCTCGCAATAAATGTCTTTGCACAGGAATGGGAGCGACCAGAGCGGTTATGCCCAGTACTAGCCCCACATTGGCCAGATTGGAGCCCAGCGCATTACCTACAGCTAATTGGCTTGCTCCTTGCAGTGCAGCGTTGATAGAAACAATGACCTCTGGTGCAGAGGTACCCACTGAGACCACGGTCAAACCGATTACCATGGGTGAAATACCAAAGTTGCGCGCCGCACCGGCACTGCCAGCCACAAATCTGTCAGCACCCCACAGCAGACCTAAAATTCCAGCTAACAGTGCTAAAGCGGGCAGTAAAATTGTCGACATAATGTCTCCGGTGACAAGCTGTGTTGTGTTTATTCAGTGGTGCGGGAATGGTATAGTGCTCCGCCGCTGTTGTCAGCAACAGAGCACTAGATTGTTAGGCTGTTGTCAAAGCCAGATATTCACACAGGGATCCGAAATATGCCAAGAATTACCACAGCTTTGAACAGCGCATTGATGGCACTGCTATTGGTTGTATCAACTGCCATTTTTGCCGATGAGACAAGGCCATCAACTGTCTCACCTTTTGACCAGGTTGAGCGGGTGACGGTAAATCTACTGAAAGTGATCAGTGATCACAGCGAAGGTTTTCCGGAGAACGAGCAAGCGTACTTTGCGGCGCTAGATAATCTGCTTGAAGAGCATATTGATTTTCAATATATCGCCAAAAAAGTGATGGGCCCCTACGTAAAAGCGGCAGACATTGATCAGCGTAAAGCCTTTGAGAGTAAATTCAAAGAGGGTTTGATTGAGACCTACGGTCGCGGGCTAGTCAGCTATGGCGATGAACAGATTGTTCTAGTCAACAAGCAGGAGCTTGAGCCCGGCAAGCGCATGGTCTCAGTGAAGCAAGAGATTCGCAGCGATGGTAGTATTTTTCCGATTGAGTACTCGATGGCGCGAAGCAAAAAAACCGGTAAGTGGAAGGCGATTAATGTGGTGATCAACGGCATTAACATGCGCAATATTTTCCAGAGCCAATTTGTCAATGCAGCGCAGAAGGCTGGTGGCAATATTGATACCGTGATCGCCGACTGGTCGGCTGAATAACTGATAGTCAACATACAAGAGTTAACTAGATGAATCCTGAAGACGTAAAAGCACTGCTCGAAAGTGCGGTTCCCGACTGCCAATTCCAGGTGGAGACCGAAGGCGGCCATTTTAATATTGTTGCCATTGGCGATATCTTTGAAGGCAAACGACCTGTGCAGCGACAGCAGACAATTTATGCTGCTCTCAATGCTGAGATTTCCTCCGGCGCTATTCACGCCGTCAACATGAAGATTTTCACTCATCAGGAGTGGGAAAATCGCGCCTGAACGCTGTGGCGAACTGCTACTAATTCTGAGGTTGTCCAATGGATAAACTGATTATTCAAGGGGGCGCAGTGCTCCGCGGTGAAGTGTGGATATCCGGATCGAAAAATGCGGCTCTACCGATTTTGTCGGCCGCACTTCTTTCTGAAGGGCTGGTGACTATTGCCAATCTGCCCCACCTGCAAGACGTGACTACCACAATCGAGCTGCTAGGGGCGCTGGGCATTACCGTCAGTATTGATGAAAAAATGCGTCTCGCGGTGGATACCTCCACCCTCAATAGTTTGACTGCGCCCTACGAGCTGGTGAAAACCATGCGCGCCTCTATTTTGGTGTTGGGTCCTATGCTGGCGAGATACGGTGAAGCCAATGTTTCATTCCCCGGTGGCTGTGCTATTGGTAGTCGCCCCGTGGATTTGCATCTGCGCGGCCTTGAGGCTATGGGCGCCACCATTGAGATTGATCAGGGTTATATTCGCGCGCGCTCCGACGGGCGCTTGAAAGGTGCTCATATTCTGATGGATATGGTGTCTGTAGGTGCCACCGAGAATTTGATGATGGCCGCGTCCCTAGCTGAGGGTACTACGGTTATTGAAAATGCGGCTCGTGAGCCCGAGATTGTAGATCTGGCTAACTGCATGAATGCCTGGGGTGCAGATGTTCAGGGCGCGGGCTCTAATACTCTGACTATTAAGGGTGTGGAGAAGCTGACTGGTGGTTACTTCAAGGTGATGCCAGATCGTATTGAGACTGGCACTTACCTGGCGGCAGCTGCAGCGACCGGCGGTAAAGTTAAAGTGACTCAGACTGATCCTTCAACCCTTGAAGCCGTATTACTAAAGCTTGAGGAAACTGGTGCAGTGATTACTCAGGGCGAAGATTGGATTGAGCTGGATATGCAAGGTAAGCGGCCCAAGGCTATTAGTCTGAAAACCGCACCTTATCCCGCCTTTCCTACGGATATGCAGGCTCAGCTAACGGTAGTCAACGCAATCGCCGAAGGCTCTGGCATTATTACCGAGACGATCTTTGAAAATCGACTGATGCAGGTGCAGGAGCTCAACCGTATGGGTGCCAACATCGTGGTAGAGGGCAACACCGCTGTGGTTAATGGCGTAGAAAAACTTAAAAGCGCGCCGGTTATGGCCTCAGACTTGCGCGCCTCGGCGGCGCTGGTCATTGCCGGAATGGTCGCGGAAGGTGAAACCCTGGTCGATCGCATCTATCATATTGATCGTGGCTACGAATGTATCGAAGAGAAACTGCAATTGCTTGGTTGCAAAATTAAGCGAGTACCAGGCTAGACAGATTTAAGAACAAACAGGTTCAAACAGTAAAGCGTTATGACACAGATTACCCTCGCCCTTACCAAGGGCCGCATTTTAAAAGAAACACTACCGCTGCTAGAGTCTGCGGGCATTGTGCCTGCCGAGGATATTCATACCAGCCGCAAGCTGGTCTTTGATACTAACCAAGAAGGGTTGCGGCTGCTGATTCTGCGCGGGTCTGATGTTCCCACCTATGTCCAGTTTGGCGCCGCCGACATCGGCGTGGCCGGCAAAGATGGCCTATTGGAGCATCAGGGCGATGGATATTACGAGCCTCTAGATCTTGGGATTGCTCGCTGTAAGCTGATGACTGCTGTGCCCGTTGGCGCCTCGCCCCAGCGCGGAAGGCTTCGTGTGGCGACAAAATATATTAATGTTGCTAGGCAATTTTATGCGGAGCAGGGTCGTCAAGCTGAATTAATTAAACTTTATGGCGCCATGGAAATTGCGCCGATTCTGGATCTGGCCCATGAGATTGTCGATATTGTCGACACCGGCAATACCCTAAAAGCCAATGGCCTTGTGCCCCAGGAAGAAATCGCCAATATCAGCTCCAGATTAATAGTCAACAAAGCGGCAATGAAGACCAAATACAGCAAAATTCAGAGCATTGTGGATGCGCTTAGTGCCGCTGTTGCCGATGCTGGATTGGGAGTTAACAAGGTATGACTGCGCCTCTGATCAAGCGGCTAAACGCTGGGGACAACAGCTTCTTGCCTGCGCTGGATAAGCTTATTGCTTGGGATATGGTGTCCAACACTGAGGTTGAGAAAACCGTTGTAGAGATTCTGGGGCAGGTTCGTGCCCAGGGTGACACTGCCCTGATTGAGTACAGCAACCGTTTTGACCGCCGTGACTGCCAGAGCATCGCTGAATTTTGTGTCAGTCAGGATCAGTTGCAGGCGGCTCTTGACGCTATAGATCTAGAAACTCGTGCGGCACTGGAACAGGCCGCGGACAGAATTCGTCATTACCACAGTCATCAACTGCAGGAGTCCTGGCAGTATCAGGAGGCCGATGGTACTGTGCTAGGTCAGCAGGTGACTCCTTTAGAGCGCGTGGGGGTGTATGTCCCTGGGGGCAAGGCCAGCTATCCTTCCTCTGTGTTGATGAACTGTATTCCCGCTCGCGTGGCCGGTGTGAGCGAAGTCATTATGATGGTGCCAGCGCCAGATAATGAGTTGAGTCCAATTGTTTTGGCTGCCGCTGCTATTGCCGGCGTTGATAAAGTCTTTACCATTGGCGGTGCTCAGGCAGTTGCTGCCCTGGCCTACGGTACTGAAACTGTGCCAAAAGTTGATAAAATTGTTGGTCCCGGAAATATTTATGTGGCCACCGCCAAGCGCATGGTGTTTGGTGCGGTGGGATTGGATATGGTCGCCGGCCCCAGCGAAATTTTGGTGGTGTGCGACGGTCTCACCGATCCCGACTGGATTGCTATGGATCTATTTTCCCAGGCGGAACACGATCAAGATGCTCAATCTATATTGATTGCTTGGGATGCCGATTATTTGGATAGGGTGTATCAAAGCATAGAAAAATTGCTGCCAGAGATGGAGCGGTCGGACATTATTGCTCAGTCTTTGGCCAACCGCGGCGCCTTGGTTTTGGTGGCTGATGCAGATGAGGCAGTAAAAATTTGTAACCGTATTGCCCCGGAGCACTTGGAATTGTCTGTGGCAGATCCAGAGTCCTGGCTGCCTAAAATCCAGCATGCGGGCGCGATTTTTATGGGTCGGCACACTGCCGAAGCATTGGGCGACTATTGCGCCGGGCCCAACCATGTGTTGCCCACGTCGGCGACCTCAAGATTTTCATCGCCACTGGGAGTCTATGATTTTCAGAAGCGCAGTTCGCTGATTTACTGCTCTGAGCAGGGTGCGTCAGATTTGGGCAAGCTGGCCTCAGTATTGGGCCGCGGAGAGTCACTAACTGCCCATGCTCGATCAGCGGAATACCGAATTAAAAAGTAGTTTTAAAAATCACAAAGCAAGGTTTGATATGAGCAGGTACTGGAGTGACTTTGTTAAACAGTTGCAGCCCTATACACCGGGTGAACAGCCAAAGATTAGCAATCTCACCAAGCTAAATACCAATGAAAACCCCTATGGCCCGTCGCCACGGGCGCTGTCTGCTATGCAGCAGTTACTTAATGATGATCTGCGCCTGTATCCGCCACCGAACGGAGATGATCTAAAGCAGACTATCGCCGATTATTATCAGCTTACGCCTGAGCAGGTGTTTGTTGGCAATGGCTCAGACGAAGTGCTGGCCCATGTGTTTAATGGCTTACTGAAACAGGATCAGCCACTGTTGTTTCCTGATATCAGCTACAGTTTTTATCCGGTATTTTGCCAGCTTTTTGCTATTGATTTTGAGCAGGTTCCTCTGGCTGAGGACTATAGTCTGGATGTGGCAAATTACCAGCGCCCCAATGGCGGCATTATTTTCCCTAACCCCAATGCTCCGACGGGGCGACTGTTAGGGTTGGATAAAATTCAAGAGTTGCTCGAATACAACCGCGACTCTGTGTTGGTGGTTGATGAAGCCTATATCGATTTTGGTGGTGACAGTGCGGTAGCGCTGATCGACCGCTACGACAATTTGGTTGTGGTGCACACATTGTCAAAATCTCGTTCCCTGGCAGGCATGCGCATTGGCTATGCTATGGGCAATGCCGACTTGATGGCTGGGCTTGAGCGCGTCAAAAATAGCTTTAACTCTTATCCGCTAGGACATTTGCAATTGGCTGCGGCTATCGCTTCATTTAAGGATCAGGACTATTTCGAGCAGATCTGTAACAAGGTTATTGCCAGTCGAGAACAGCTTACCACTCGCCTTCAAGATTTAGGTTTCGAGGTGCTGCCCTCGGCGGCCAATTTTGTGTTTGCTCGTCATGATGCAGAGTCCGCGGAAAATTTGGCCGCGGCTCTTCGCCAGCAGGGTTTGATTGTCCGTCAATTTAAGCAGCCACGTATAGATCAGTTTCTACGCATTACGGTGGGGACTGAACAGCAAAACCAGCTGCTTGTAGATACGTTGGTTGAGCTTGTCGGGAATTAGTCTGTCCCAGCGTCTGGGCTAATTTCGGCTCTTGCGCGTGCCAGCCACGGCAGTGACCGAGAAGGTCTTGTTACCTCGTAACACTGCGAGTTTGATAGGCTGGCCGGGCATAATATCCGCTATTTGACTGGCACTGCTGTGCCTGTCGGTAACCATCACATCATTGATTGAGATCACAATATCTCCCGGACGTATGCCGGTATTGTAAGCGGGACTGCCGCTGTGTATTTTATCTACCAGAAGGCCGTTATTGGAGCTCAGGTTATAGGTTTTGACCAGCTGTGGTGTTACGCGCATGGCATCCATACCCAGCCATCCACGCACTACTCGACCCTGTTTAACTATATCGGCCAGCACCTTTTCAACCACATCTGCCGGAATGGCAAAGCCCATGCCGGTGACGCCGGCCTGATTAACCTTGGCGGTACTGATGCCCAGCAGATTGCCATAGGCATCCACTAAGGCGCCACCAGAATTGCCTGGGTTAATGTCAGCATCGGTTTGGATAAAGTTCTCGAAGGTATTGAGCCCTAGGCCATTGCGGTTGGTAGCGCTAATAATGCCTTGGGTTACGGATTGGCCAAAACCAAAGGGATTGCCAATGGCCAAAACCACATCACCAATTCTCGACTGCATCGGCTCACCCACGGTGATAGGTTGCAGATTGTCGGCCTGTATTTTTAACACTGCGAGATCGGTGTCAGCATCTGTGCCTACAATAACGGCGGGAAGCTCGCGGCCATCGTAAAGCAGCACTGAAATTTCATCGACATTATCTACGACATGATTATTAGTCATGATCAAGCCATCCGCCTGCATGACAACGCCGGAGCCGAGTGAGTTTTGATTGCGCTGCTGCTGGTAGTTAAAAAACCCCCTTAAAAAGGGATCGTTCAGCAGAGGATGCTGTCTGTTGCGAATAAACTTTTTGGTGTAGATATTCACCACCGACGGCGCGGCTCGGCTAACAGCAGCTGAATAGGACACTGGGCCTGACCAGCTTGAACGCTGTTCATTACGGCCATCATCTGCGCCATCGTCCGAAACTATGGTTTCACCGCGAAATTGAGGAAAGAGCACAATCAATAGTGCCGCAACAACCAGCCCGAGCAATGCGGGTTTGCCAATAAAATTAAACAGCCAATCTATTTTTTGCTTATCCAGCACAGTGTTCGCCTCTAATCATGGAGCAGATTATGGCACAGTGCTTGGACAAATGTGGCTTCATTGATACGGTTACTGGCGCAACAGGTTGGACAGTTTTGGGTTGGGCTTTTGTGCTTTGCGGAATAACAGCAAGATATGGCCGATGGACTGCACCAGCTCGGCCTTAAAGTTTGAAGTGATTTCGTCGCTGATAGCTTTTTTTGTATCGCGATCTCCCACTGCCAGCTTTACTTTGATTAGCTCGTGATCACTGAGCGCTCGTTCGATCTCGCTAGCAACATTTTCTGTTAGGCCTTTTCCTGCGATGGTTACGACCGGCTTGAGATTGTGTCCCAATCGTCGTAAATGTTTTTTATCTTCGTTAGAACTTGTCATAATGGTCGGCCTGATTAGTAAGCTAGTCATTCTAGCGAAAACCTCACCATGGCGAAATCTAAAAATCGTAGCTGGATCAAACAACATGTTAAAGATCCCTATGTGATGCAATCACAGAGGGATGGCTACCGTTCCCGTGCCAGCTACAAACTGCTTGAGATCGTCGAAAAAGAGCGCATGATCCGCTCAGGAATGACCGTCGTAGATTTGGGGTCAGCCCCGGGAGGCTGGTCGCAGGTAGCTGCTAAATTGGTAGGGCATGAGGGCCGCGTGCATGCGCTGGATATTCTGCCTATGGACCCCATTGCTGGCGTTGATTTTATTCAGGGGGATTTTACCGAAGAGCCGGTTTTTGAACAGTTGCTTGCTGTTATTGGAAATCGCCCTGTAGACCTTGTAATTTCTGATATGGCCCCCAACTTAACAGGAGCGAAGGCAGTAGATCAGCCTGCTATGATGTATCTAGCGGAGTTGGCTATTGATTTAACCTGTAATGTTATGAAACCCGAAGGGGTTTTTATTGCTAAATTATTTCAGGGTGAGGGTTTTGATCAATTTGTTCGCCATGTCAGAACTGTGTTTAATAGTGTAAGTCTAAAAAAACCGGACGCGTCACGGGCCAAGTCTCGAGAAGTGTATTTGGTAGCCAAGGGCCTCAAAGCCCAGTAGAGAGGATTGAAAGTTGAACGATTTGATCAAGAATTTAATTGTCTGGGTGATTCTAGCCGCCATTTTGATGTCGGTATTTAATAGTTTCACGCCAAAGCCTGTCGATAACAGTCTTGGGTATTCCGAGTTCGTGTTAGAAGTGCAAAATGAGCGCGTATCACAGGTCTCCATTGACGGCTTGATCATTGAAGGCGAGCGCCGAGACGGCAGCAAATTTAGAACTGTGCGCCCTAATGTCCAGGACCCTGGGCTGATGAACGATTTGATCAACAACAATGTAAAAGTGTTGGGTAAAGAGCCCGAGACCCCCAGCCTGATTTCCCAGTTGTTGGTCGCAGCATTCCCGATTTTGTTGATACTGGCGATTTTTGTGTTCTTTATGCGCCAGATGCAGGGCGGCGGCGGTGGTAAAGGCGGCCCCATGAGCTTTGGTAAGAGTAAAGCCAAATTGCTGACCGGCGATCAGATTAACACCACATTTGCCGATGTGGCTGGTGTTGACGAAGCCAAAGAAGATGTTGGTGAGTTGGTTGAGTTTTTGAGCGACCCAAGCAAGTTCCAGCGCTTGGGAGGACGCATTCCCAAGGGTGTTTTGATGGTAGGCCCTCCAGGCACGGGTAAAACCTTGCTGGCCAAAGCAATTGCCGGCGAAGCCAAGGTGCCGTTTTTCTCCATCTCTGGTTCCGACTTTGTTGAAATGTTTGTGGGCGTGGGCGCATCCCGAGTGCGGGATATGTTCGAGCAGGCGAAAAAACAGGCTCCCTGCATTATCTTTATCGATGAGATCGATGCGGTTGGTCGACATCGTGGCGGCGGTTATGGCGGTGGCAATGACGAGCGCGAGCAGACATTGAATCAGCTGCTGGTCGAGATGGATGGCTTTGAAGGCACTGAGGGGGTGATTGTAATTGCTGCCACTAACAGACCGGATGTGTTGGACAAGGCGCTGTTGCGTCCAGGTCGTTTTGACCGGCAGGTATACGTGGGTCTGCCGGATATCCGTGGTCGTGAGCAAATTCTTAAAGTGCATTCGCGCAAAGTGCCGCTGGATGAGTCTGTTGAGTTGGGTATTTTGGCCCGAGGTACTCCCGGTTTCTCTGGTGCAGATTTGGCCAATTTGGTGAATGAGGCTGCTCTGTTCTCTGCGCGTGCCAATCGACGCGTGGTAACCATGGAAGAGTTCGAAAAAGCCCGTGACAAAATTATGATGGGTGCTGAGCGGCGCTCAATGGTGATGTCGGAGAAAGAAAAAACCAATACAGCCTACCATGAAGCTGGCCACGCTATTATTGGTCGATTGATGCCAGAGCACGATCCTGTGCACAAGGTCACTATTATTCCCCGTGGTCGAGCACTGGGTGTAACGCAATACCTGCCGGAAGAAGATCGCTATAGCATGAATCGCCGACAGCTCAATGGCCAATTATGCAGTCTATTTGGTGGGCGTATTGCCGAAGAGTTGGTGGGTGGTATTGACGGTGTGACCACTGGTGCCTCCAATGATATTGAACGGGCCACTCAGATGGCCCGTAACATGGTAACCAAATGGGGCCTAAACGAAAAAATGGGTCCGGTACTGTACGGTGAAGATGAGTCGCAGGCTCCTGGGGGTGGTAACACCCATTATTCCGAAGATACCTCTCGAGAGATTGATCAGGAAGTGCGCAATATCCTCAATGAAGCATATAGCACGGCAGAGAAGCTATTGCAGGATAATCGCGATATCCTCGAAGCAATGAAAGATGCGCTGATGGAATATGAAACCATTGATGCAGACCAGGTCGACGATCTTATGAATCGGCGAGAAGTTCGACCGCCTCGTCAGTGGGACAATAATGATTTTGATGATAAGTCTGGTGGCGGCAGTGCGGGATCCACTAAATCACAGGCCGATGACGATGACAGTCCTATTGGTGGTCCAGTTGAAGACGTTTGATTCCAATTGAGCCGTTTTTTCCGAGCCTCGAAGCCTACAAAGCTTCGAGGTTTTTTGTATCTATGAGCCAATTTATGAGCCAGTTAAAGTGCGGCAGTAAAACTCTCGACCTAACTCGCCCCGCAGTAATGGGTATTTTAAATATCACCCCGGATTCTTTTTCTGATGGAGGCGCCCTGTATTCTGGCGATAAGCTTGACCAGAGCAAAACCCTGTATGCGGTCGAAGCCATGCTGGCGGATGGTGCAGATATTATTGATATAGGGGGTGAATCCACTCGCCCCGGTGCTGCAGCGGTTACCACAGAGCAGGAGCTAGAGCGGGTGATGCCTGTGCTGAAGGCAGTGGCAGGCCGGTTCGATACATTTATCTCAGTAGATACCAGCACAGCTCAGGTGATTACCGAGGCGGCGAAGGCCGGGGCCCATATTATTAATGATGTGCGTGCCTTGCAGAGAGAGGGCGCTCTTAGTGCCGCTGCGGCCACCGGGCTCCCGGTGTGTTTGATGCATATGCAAAATCAGCCCGATTCCATGCAGAAAAACCCTCAGTATGATGATGTGGTGGCCGAGGTTGTCGAGTTTTTATATCAGCGCAAGCAAGACTGCATTGAGGCGGGCATAGTGGCCGATCAAATTATGTTGGATCCCGGTTTCGGGTTTGGCAAAACACTGGACCACAATCTGTCTTTGTTTAATGGATTGGCTCAATTGGCCCAAGCCGGGCAGCCAATTTTGGTGGGTGTGTCTCGCAAGTCTATGATTGGTCAGATGCTTAATTCAGAGGTAGATCAAAGGCTTATAGGAAGTGTTACCATGGCCGTTTTAGCGGCGCAGAGGGTATGTGCCGAGCAGGGCTCGCTGATATTGCGGGTTCATGATGTAAAAGAAACCGTGCAGGCACTCAGGGTCTGGCAGGCAACACAACAGTAAAAGGGATATTGATAATCTATGGCAAGAAAATATTTTGGAACCGATGGTATTCGCGGCAGAGTAGGTGAACACCCAGTGACAGCAGACTTTATGCTTAAGCTGGGCTGGGCCGCTGGTACAGTATTGACTCGCCACGCGGAAGGTAAAAAACGAGTGCTGATTGGCAAAGACACCAGAGTTTCGGGTTATATGTTTGAATCTGCGCTTGAAGCTGGCTTGATTGCCGCCGGTGTGGATGTCGATATGCTCGGCCCTATGCCTACGCCGGCCATCGCTTACCTAACCAGAACATTTCGCGCTGCTGCGGGTATTGTTATCAGTGCCTCCCACAACCCAGTGGAAGATAACGGCATCAAATTTTTTGCCGCCAATGGCTATAAATTGCCCGATGAGGTAGAACTCGAGATTGAAGCATTGATGGATATGCCTCTGGTGACCAATGGCTCCCATAGTTTGGGTAAGGCCCGTCGAATCACGGATGCCACCGGCCGTTACATTGAATTTTGTAAAGGTACATTGCCTTCGGGATTCAACCTGAGTGGTTTAAAGATTGTTTTGGACTGCGCCAATGGTGCCACCTATAACGCTGCGCCCAAAGTTTTTAAAGAGCTGGGCGCCCATGTGACCACCATAGGCAACACACCCAATGGGTTTAATATTAATGATCAGTGTGGCTCTACCCATATGGATGGGTTGCAGCAGGCTGTTATCGAACAGCAGGCTGATTTGGGTATCGCCTTCGATGGTGACGGTGACCGCGTGCTATTTGTGGATGCAAAAGGGGACATTGTCGATGGTGATGAGCTTATTTATATTATTGCCCAGCATCGCAAAGCGGAAAACAACTGCCATGGCGTAGCTGGCACCCAAATGAGTAATCTGGGGCTGGAGTTGTCTCTTAGAGACTTGGGTATTCCTTTTGAGCGAACTAAAGTGGGTGACCGTTATGTGGTGGAAGCGCTAAAAGCCAATGGCTGGGATCTGGGTGGTGAGGCCTCTGGCCATGTGCTGTGCAGTGATCTCAATACCACTGGTGATGGTATTGTTGCGGCACTGCAGGTGATTTTGGCCCTCTCAGAGACTGACACACCACTGCATGAGTTAAAGCTGGGCATGAGCAAGTTCCCCCAGACTATGATTAATGTGCGGCTTAAAGAAAGCGTCGATATCAGTGACAATCAGGCAATAAATGCGGCGGTAGTCGATGCTGAACAACAGCTGGATGGGCGAGGTCGAGTTCTATTGCGCCCCTCCGGAACTGAGCCCTTGATCCGCGTGATGGTCGAGGGCGAAGATCAGCAGTTGGTTGATAGATTGGTGGCAGCAATCGCCAAAACCGTAGAGCAACAGATTGGGTAGGGGTTTATAGGGCGAAAAGGCCGCTTGTGAGTTGTATATTGGCACTTTGTCGGGTAGGATTTGCGCCCCTTTGAGCAGGCCCCTCCAGTAGGAGTTAACAGGATGGCTAAACCGCTGATTGCGGGCAATTGGAAAATGCACGGCACAATGGCATCGGCATCAGATATCGCCAGCCAGTTAGCGGCGCATTGGCAGCACCAAAATAGTGCTGAGATAATTGTTTTTCCGCCATTTGTGCATCTGTCGGCAGTGTTGAAAGCACTGGCAAGCAGTGGTGTCGTGCTGGGTGCGCAGAATCTGTCTGAGTACAGTGACGGTGCGTATACTGGGGAGATCTCTGCCCAGATGCTGGTTGACCAGGGTTGCAGCTACGTGCTGGTCGGACATTCGGAACGGCGGGCGCTGTTTGCAGAAAGTGATGCAACAGTGGCTAAAAAGTTTGAAATAGCGCAGCAGGCAGGCCTTAAGCCTATCCTCTGTGTTGGTGAGTCACTGCAAGAGCGGCGTGATAATAAAACCCTTGCGGTAGTGGCTGGTCAGATTGCCGCGGTAATCGAAAGAGTTGGATTGGCTGATCTGTGTTTAGGAGTAATTGCTTACGAACCAGTTTGGGCCATAGGCACAGGTGAGACCGCCAGTCCAGAGCAGGCACAGGCAGTTCACCGAGCCATTCGAGCACAGCTCGGTGATGATGGATCAGAGACAAGCCTGCTGTACGGGGGCAGTGTCAATGCAGCCAACGCTGCAGAACTATTTGCCCAGGCGGATATAGATGGTGGTTTAGTGGGTGGGGCCTCATTGAAGGCGGACATCTTTTTGAATATTGCACAACAATTAGTCGAGCAAGAATAATGGAACAGTTTATTTTAGTTTTTCACTTCGTGGTTGCGGTCGCCCTTATCGGGTTGATTTTGATTCAGCAGGGCAAAGGAGCAGAAGCGGGCGCCTCATTTGGTTCCGGCGCATCGCAGACAGTATTTGGTAGTGCCGGAGGCTGGAATTTCTTCAGCAAGATGACTGCTATTTTGGCGACAATCTTTTTTGTTACCAGCGTAAGCTTAGCGCTGACAGCCAAAGACAAAACTGTTATCGATGAAGATCTGTTGCCGGCCTTGCTGTCGGTGCCTGCAGAAGCAACTCAGGATACTGATCTGCCTGTATTACAGTCTAACGACGAACTATCTTCTGGTGATTCTTCAGAAATCCCTCTAGAAGAATAGATTAGCTTAACTCTGTGGTTATTGCCTTATAACGGCGTTATCAACAGCGAAGAGCAGAAGTTTAAAATTAATGAGATATGCCCAAGTGGTGGAATTGGTAGACACGCTATCTTGAGGGGGTAGTGGCGAAAGCCGTGCCGGTTCAAGTCCGGCCTTGGGCACCATATCAAAGTCCAGTAGTAATTGCTGGCGACCTAATAGCCCCGTATTTCGGGGCTTTTTCTTTTTTAGATCCCGCTTATTAACATGATAATCTCAATATGCACCCT
>Ga0213863_10000131_pt1 | contig 57919 bp, 68 predicted proteins | sample PICome_8_FD_160128 | JGI IMG/M metagenome (GOLD analysis project Ga0213863, IMG submission 160128) | Coastal seawater microbial communities near Pivers Island, North Carolina, United States - PICO497 | ecosystem: Environmental > Aquatic > Marine > Coastal | place: USA: North Carolina...
AAGTTGAATTGATTCACCCAATTGCGATGGAAGAAGGTCTTCGTTTTGCAATTCGTGAAGGCGGCCGCACAGTAGGTGCTGGTGTTGTAGCTAAAATCATCGACTAAGATTTTAGTTGTGCTAAGAAAGAGGGTTTTTATACCCTCTTCTTTTAGCGCTACCCTTTTTGACTGGCTGATTAGTCAGTAGAAAGTAAAAAATATGGTTCTATGTGTTAATTAGCTTGACAGGCTCGGGCAGCACCTCTAGAATTCGCGCTCCTTTTTAAGGGGTAAGTTGGTGTCAATTCAGTAGAATTGGTCATCAGGAAATTTAAGTATTGATAGCGGAGTTTCGCTTCTATGCAAAACCAAAGCATTAGAATTCGCCTTAAAGCGTTTGATCACAAGTTGATCGACACCTCGACACAAGAAATTGTTGAGACAGCACGACGCACAGGCGCACAGATTCGTGGTCCAATTCCATTGCCAACGCGCAAGGAAAGATTCACAGTGTTGATTTCTCCTCACGTGAACAAGGATGCACGAGATCAGTACGAAATTCGTACACACAAGCGTTTAATCGACATTGTCGAGCCAACAGAAAAAACTGTTGATGCGCTAATGAAATTGAATCTTGCTGCAGGGGTTGATGTCCAGATTAGTCTGGGTTAATTAATAGCTGTAGCTGCTCAGCATCAAATGCTGGGCTTAATTTAAAAGTGTAATGTCTTGAAATAGGCAGCCGTAGCGGGTAAGAGCCCCGTACACTGAGAGGTCATAAAAATGAGTATAGGTCTTGTCGGCCGCAAATGCGGCATGACTCGTGTATTTAGCGAGGATGGTGCGTCTATTCCAGTTACTGTGATAGAAGCGTCACCCAACCTTATTACCCAGATTAAGTCTTTGGAGACTGATGGCTATTCAGCTATTCAGATCACCACTGGCTCCGTAAAAGCTTCCCGTGTAACAAAATCCCAAGCAGGTCACTTCGCCAAATCAGGTGTTGAGGCTGGTCGTGGGCAATGGGAATTCCGTTCTGATAATACAGATGAAGCATTCGAGATTGGCGGCGCGCTTACAGTTGAGCGTTTTGAGCAGGGCCAAAAAGTTGATGTGACCGGTACCTCTAAGGGTAAAGGCTTCCAAGGCGGTGTTAAGCGTTGGAACTTCACCATGCAGGATGCGACGCATGGTAACTCTATCTCTCACCGTGCTCCTGGTTCGATTGGTCAAAACCAAACGCCTGGTCGAGTATTCAAGGGTAAGAAGATGGCAGGTCATATGGGTGCTGAGCAGTGTACTACTCAGAATTTAGAAGTTATCCGCGTTGATGCGGAACGCAATTTGCTACTGATTAAAGGTGCCGTCCCTGGCGCGCCTGGTGGTGACGTTGTTGTTCGGCCAGCAGTTAAGGCGTAAGGGGAGTGTCCATGGAATTAGCAATAGCAACTCCTAAGGGCAACAAAGGAACCGTTGAGGTTTCTGAAGTAGCCTTTGGTAAAGAATTTAATCAAGATCTTGTTCATCAGACAGTTGTTGCGTTTTTAGCCGGTGCCCGTCAAGGCACTAAAGCGCAAAAGAATCGTTCTGCAGTTTCTGGTGGTGGTCGCAAGCCATTCCGTCAGAAAGGAACAGGTCGTGCACGTGCTGGTACTATCCGAAGCCCATTGTGGCGTTCTGGTGGTGTTACATTTGCTGCATCGCCACAGGATCACAGTCAAAAATTGAACCGTAAAATGTATCGTTCTGCGATGCAGTCAATTGTTTCAGAGCTTGCTCGTCAAGAGCGTTTGGTAATTGTTGAGAGTTTTGACCTTGACGCACCTAAGACGAAAGATCTAGTTTCTAAGCTTTCAGACTTTGGATTAAGCGAAGCGCTTATCGTAACTGAAGAGGTAAGTGAAAATCTTTACCTTTCTTCACGCAACCTGCACAAGGTTGAAGTCTGTGACTCAGCAGCTGTTGATCCAGTTAGCTTAATTAATTTTAATAAGGTGGTAATTACTGTTGCCGCCCTGAAAAAACTTGAGGAGACATTGGTATGAACCAAGAAAGACTCTTCAAAGTGTTATTAGGACCGCACATCACTGAAAAATCTGCTTCTGCTATTGGGTCAGCGACTCAGGTAGCGTTTAAAGTAGCAACTGATGCGAGCAAACTCGAAGTTAAAAAAGCGGTAGAGAAGCTCTTTGAGGTAAAAGTTGATGGTGTTCGTGTGGTAAATGTTAAAGGCAAAACACGCCGTACAAAAACTGGCATGGGCAAGCGTAGCGATTGGAAGAAGGCTTATGTTCGTCTTGCTGAAGGTCAAGATATTGACTTCTCGGTAACGGAGTGAGGGTTTAGAAATGGCAGTTATTAAAAGAAAACCAACATCACCAGGCAGACGCTTTGTTGTTAGTGTTGTAAATCCAGATTTACACAAAGGTGCACCTTATGCGCCGCTACTAGCACCAAAGAAAAAGTCAGGTGGTCGTAATAGTAATGGTCGTATCACGGTACGTCACATCGGTGGTGGTCATAAGCAGCATTACCGCATAATTGACTTTAAGCGTGATAAAGACGGTATCCCTGCAACAGTTGAGCGTTTGGAATATGATCCAAACCGTAGTGCTCACATTGCCTTAGTCTGTTATGCCGACGGTGAGCGTCGATATATTATTGCGCCTAAGGGTGTAGCGGCAGGTGATACATTAGTGTCTGGTAGTGATTCGCCAATTAAAGCGGGTAACTGTCTACCATTGCGTAATATCCCAGTGGGTTCTGTAATTCACTGTGTTGAAATGAAGCCTGGTAAAGGTGCTCAGTTAGCACGTAGTGCGGCAGCATCAGTTCAGTTAGTCGCAAGAGAAGGCGCCTATGCTACGTTGAGATTACGTAGTGGTGAGATGCGCAAAATACCGGTTGATTGCCGAGCGACTCTTGGTGAAGTATCGAATAGTGAGCATAGTCTTCGCTCATTAGGTAAGGCGGGAGCTGCTCGTTGGAGAGGTGTTAGACCAACGGTTCGTGGTGTTGCTATGAACCCAGTTGATCACCCACATGGTGGTGGTGAAGGTCGTACATCGGGTGGTCGTCATCCAGTTTCACCTTGGGGTATGCCGACTAAAGGCTACAAAACGCGCAAAAATAAGCGCACTGACAAATACATTGTTCGTCGTCGCAAGTAAGCGAAGACTGATTATTATAAGAGGAAAGCAAACGTGCCACGCTCTCTAAAGAAAGGACCATTCATTGACCTACACCTTGCAAAAAAGGTTGAGGTTGCGGTTGAGAAAAATGAACGTCGCCCAATTAAAACTTGGTCGCGTCGCTCAATGATTCTTCCAGATATGGTGGGTCTTACTATTGCCATTCACAATGGCCGTCAACATATTCCTGTTTTGATCAACGAAGAAATGGTTGGTCATAAGCTGGGTGAATTCGCTCCAACACGTACCTATAAAGGTCACGTTGCGGACAAGAAAGCCAAGTAAGATAGGAGGTTTATTGTGGAAGTAGCAGCCAAATTAAAAGGTGCCAAGTTATCAGCGCAAAAGGCAAGACTTGTAGCTGATCAAATTCGCGGTAAATCCGCTGAATCTGCACTTGAGATTTTACAATTTAGCACCAAGAAAGGCGCTGACATCATTAAGAAAGTATTAGAGTCAGCGATTGCAAATGCAGAGCACAACGATGGTGCTGATGTTGATGAGTTAAAGGTATCAACGATTTTTGTTGATGAGGGTATGACCTTAAAGCGTATTAAGCCAAGAGCTAAGGGTCGTGCGGATAGAATTTTAAAGCGCAGTTGTCACATCACTGTGAAAGTTTCTGAAAAATAGAATCAAGGTTCGGGAGTCCATTAAATGGGTCAAAAAGTACATCCTACCGGTATCCGTTTAGGCATTGTTAAGAAACATGCTTCAACTTGGTATTCGGATAAAGGGGACTATGCAGACAAGCTCAATCAGGATCTCACTGTGCGTGAGTATATCCAGAAGGCGCTTGGCCATGCGTCAGTAAGTAATATTGATATTGAGCGTCCTTCGGACAGTGCTCGAATTACTATCCACACAGCACGTCCAGGGATTGTGATTGGCAAAAAGGGTGAAGACGTTGAGAAGCTTCGTAATGAAGTTTCTAAGATGATGGGCTGCCCTGTTCATATCAATATCGAAGAGATTCGCAAGCCTGATCTTGACGCATCACTTGTTGCACAAAATGTTGCGCAGCAATTAGAGCGAAGAGTTATGTTCCGTCGCGCCATGAAGCGTGCAGTTCAAAACGCTATGCGTTCTGGTGCACAGGGTGTAAAGATTCAAATTGGTGGACGTTTAGGTGGTGCTGAGATTGCGCGATCTGAATGGTACCGCGAAGGTCGAGTTCCGTTGCATACATTAAGAGCGGATATCGATTACGCAACAGCTGAAGGTAACACAACTTATGGCGTCATTGGCGTTAAAGTGTGGATCTTCAAAGGTGAGATTCTGGGTGGTGAAGAAGCAGTAGCTCCTTCAAAAACTAAGACAAACAAGAAATAAGCGATTAAGAGTAGAGCGAAATGCTACAGCCTAAACGTACAAAATTCCGCAAGATGCACAAGGGACGCAACCGTGGGTTAGCGAACCGAGGAAGCAAGGTAAGCTTCGGTGAATTTGCCCTTAAAGCATCTGGCCGTGGTCGATTGACTGCCAGACAAATTGAGGCAGCTCGTCGTGCAATGACTCGTCATATTAAACGTGGCGGTAAAATTTGGATCCGAGTGTTCCCTGATAAGCCGATTACGAACAAACCATTGGAAGTTCGAATGGGTAAAGGTAAGGGTAACGTTGAATACTGGGTAGCTTTAATTCAGCCTGGTAAGGTCCTTTATGAAATGGAAGGTGTTAGTGAAGAGTTGGCGCGTGAAGCATTTGCGCTTGCTGCAGCTAAGTTGCCAATTGCAACAACCTTTGTTAAACGAACGGTGATGTAAAGATGAAAGCAGAAGATTTACGCGAAAAGTCGGTCGATGAGTTGCAAAAGACCTTGGGTGAAGAGCAAGAAACCCAGTTTAAGTTGCGTATGCAGCAGGCGACTGGTCAGCTTACTGAAAGTCACAAGGTTAAGCAGGTGCGTCGTAACATTGCGCGTCTTAAGACTGTTATAACTCAGAAGGCAGGTAAATAGTTATGTCTGATATCCAAGCATCTACACGTACGCTGAGCGGTATGATTGTTAGTGACAAAATGGATAAATCCATCACTGTGCAAGTTGAGCGTCGTGTTAAACATCCAGTTTATGGAAAAATTATGACCAAATCATCAAAGATTAAAGCGCATGATGAAAAGAATGATGCGCGCTTAGGTGACATGGTAACAATTGCCGAGTGTGCGCCAATTTCTAAGCATAAAGCTTGGAAGCTAGTGAACATTGATGAGCGAGCTGTAGCAGAATAACTCTGCTGAAAGCGATAGTTTCGGGGAAAGAAAATGATTCAAACAGAAAGTTATCTTGATGTAGCAGACAACAGTGGCGCACGTCGAGTTATGTGCATCAAAGTGTTAGGTGGATCCCACCGTCGCTATGCTCGAGTAGGTGACATTATTAAAGTTACCGTTAAGGAAGCTATTCCTCGAGGTAAGGTGAAAAAAGGTCAGGTAATGAGTGCTGTTGTTGTGCGCACTAAGAAAGGCTTGCGCCGTCAGGATGGTAGCTTGATAAAATTTGATGACAATGCTGCGGTACTTTTGAATGCAAGTAATGCGCCTGTCGGTACACGTATCTTTGGGCCAGTAACTCGCGAGCTACGCAATGAGAAATTCATGCGAATTATCTCTTTAGCTCCTGAAGTACTTTAATTGAGGTTTTAGACATGGCGATGAAGAAAATCAAACGTGATGACGAAGTTGTCGTTATTGCGGGTAAAGATAAAGGTAAGCGCGGTAAAGTGCTTAAGGTTTTAGACGATACTCGTCTTTTGGTGTCTGGCGTGCAAATGATTAAAAAGCACCAGAAGCCAAATCCTCAAGCAGGAGTACCAGGCGGTATCATTGAAAAAGAAGCCCCAATTCAGGTTTCAAATGTGGCAATTTTTAATAGTGCGACAAACAAAGCGGACCGTGTTGGCTTTAAAGTAGAAGATGACACTAAAATTCGAGTCTTTAAGTCAAGCGGCGAAGTCGTAGACGCTTAATAATAGGTAGAGCAAATGGCAAGGCTGAAAGAAGTTTATAATACAGATATAGCACCGAAGCTAAAAGATGAGCTCGGGCTGGCGAACGTAATGGAAGTGCCACGCATCCTTAAGGTAACTCTTAATATGGGTGTTGGTGAAGCGCTTGGTGATAAGAAAGCATTAGAGAATGCAGTTGCAGATCTCACGTTGATCTCTGGTCAGAAGCCAGTAATTAATAATGCAAGAAAATCCATCGCTGGTTTTAAGGTTCGTCAGGGCTGGCCAATTGGTACTAAGGTTACCTTGAGAAGCGAGCGCATGTATGAATTTTTAGAGCGCCTCATCAGCGTCGCTATTCCGCGAATTAGAGATTTTCGCGGTATTAGTCCAAAGCAGTTCGATGGCCGAGGTAATTTCTCAATGGGTGTCAGTGAGCAAATCATTTTCCCAGAGATTGATTATGAAAAAATCGATAAGTTGCGAGGTCTTGATATTACAATTACGACATCAGCTCGCAATGATGATGAAGGTCGCGCCCTATTGCGTGCCTTTAACTTCCCGCTGAAAGGTTAAGGTAGCAGATCAATGGCAAAAGTATCTATGATAGAGCGTGAAAAGCGTCGCGCCAAAACAGTTGAGAAATATGCAGCTAAGCGTGCTGAGTTAAAAGCGACGATTAGCAATGTAAATGCTTCAGATGAAGAACGCTGGGAAGCGCAGCAAAAGCTGCAAAAGTTACCCCGTGATGCAAGCCCAAGCCGTCAGCGTAATCGTTGTCGAGTAACAGGTCGTCCTCACGGAGTTTACAGAAAATTTGGTTTGTGCCGAAACAAACTACGCGAAAGTGCTATGCGTGGTTTTGTTCCCGGACTACGTAAAGCCAGCTGGTAGTTTAGGAGCGATATCATATGAGTATGCAAGATCCAGTAGCAGACATGTTGACGTGCATTCGTAATGCACATCACCGTAGCAAGCCAGAAGTCTCAATGCCTTCTTCAAAACTTAAAGCTTCAGTGGCTAAAGTTTTACAAGACGAAGGTTACATTGGCGGTTTCAGTGTAAGCGACGATGTTAAGCCAACCTTAACGGTTGAATTAAAGTATTTTGAAGGCAAGCCTGTGATCGAAGAGATCACACGTATTAGTAAGCCTAGTCTTCGCCAGTATAACGGCAGTAAAGATCTGCCTCAGGTAAGAAGTGGCCTCGGTATCGCTATTGTCACCACTAGTCGTGGTGTGATGACGGACCGTGCTGCAAGAGCTGCCGGTATTGGCGGTGAAATTCTTTGCACAGTATTCTGATAGGAAACAACAATGTCTAGAGTTGCAAATAATCCAGTTGAGTTACCAAAGGGCGTTGAAGTCACTTTGGGTGACTCAGATATCTCCATAAAAGGTGCTAAGGGTACATTGGCTATGGCCATCAACCCTAAAGTAGAAGTTGTCAAAGGCGACAACGTTCTTACTTTTGCCGCCAGAAATGGAGATACCTTTTCACGAGCCATGTCTGGTACAACCAGAGCGTTGGTTAACAACATGGTAGTGGGCGTTACCCAGGGTTTTGAAACCAAACTTGATTTAGTCGGTGTTGGTTACAGAGCGCAGGTACAGGGTAAAAAAATCAATTTAACGCTTGGTTTCTCGCATCCGGTAGTTTACGACTTGCCAGAGGGTGTTTCTGCTGAAACACCAAGCCAGACTGAAGTTTTATTGAAGTCCGCTGATAAGCAAAAGTTAGGACAGGCCGTCGCTGAAGTCAGAGCTTTCCGTCCACCAGAGCCCTATAAAGGTAAAGGTGTACAGATATCTGGTGAATATGTTAGACGTAAAGAAGCCAAGAAGAAGTAATAGGTTAATACCATGAGCGATAAGAAAATATCACGTCAGCGTCGAGCAAGACGTTCACGAATGAAAATACGCGAGCAGGGCGTTACACGTCTATGCATCAACCGTACACCACGTCATATCTATGCGCAGGTTATTGCTGCAAGTAGTTCAGAAGTGCTTGCTAGTGCTTCTACCTTAGATAAAGACTTGAAGTCGGAAGGCACGGGTAATGTGACTGCTGCCGCGGCAGTTGGAAAACTAGTTGCAGAGCGTGCTGTAGCTGCTGGCGTTAAATCAGTAGCGTTTGACCGCAGCGGTTTTAAATATCACGGCCGTGTTAAAGCATTGGCAGACGCCGCGCGTGAAGCCGGCCTTGAATTTTAATAGGTATAAGATATGGCTCTTACAGATAAAAAAGATGCTGCAGCTGACGGAATGTTAGAGAAGTTAGTTCAGGTCAATCGTGTTGCTAAAACTGTTAAAGGTGGTCGAATCTTTGCATTCACTGCTTTGACTGTAGTTGGTGATGGTAAAGGCAAGGTAGGCTTTGGTCGCGGTAAAGCGCGTGAAGTACCTGCTGCTATCCAAAAGGCTAACGAAGCTGCGCACAGAAATATGATTAATGTAGCTTTGGATGGTTCGACTATCCAATATGCCACTAAAGGCATTCACGCTGCTTCAAAAATCTATATGCAGCCTGCATCAGAAGGTACCGGTGTAATTGCTGGTGGTGCGATGCGGTCGGTATTAGAACTTGCGGGTGTACAGAATGTATTAGCTAAGTGCTATGGTTCTACTAACCCTGTAAATGTTGTTAGAGCTACGTTTAAGGCTCTACGAGATATGAAGTCTCCAGACGATGTTGCTGCAAAACGCGGCAAATCTGTTGAAGAAATTCTGAACTAGTTGACGCATTTAAGCGTCTCGGTGATTGGAAAAAGATCATGGCTAAAGCTAAAGTAAAAAAAGTTAAAGTCACTCAAATTAAGAGTGCAATCGGACGATTAAAGAACCATCAGGCTTGCTTGAGTGGTTTGGGGCTACGACGTATACGCCATTCTGTGGTTGTAGAAGACACGCCGTCTATTCGTGGCATGATCAATAAAGTTAACTATATGTTGCAGGTTGAGGAAGCGTAAGATGCGTCTGAACACCCTAAGCCCGGCTCCGGGTAGAGTAAAAGAAGGTAAACGCTGTGGTCGCGGAATTGGTAGCGGTCTAGGCAAAACTGGCGGTAGAGGTCACAAAGGTCAAAAGGCTCGATCTGGCGGTTCAATTCGTCCAGGTTTCGAGGGTGGTCAAATGCCTTTGCAGAAGCGGTTACCGAAATATGGTTTCACCTCTCGAATGGCCGCATTAACTGCTGAAATTCGTTTGTCGGAACTTAACCTTGTTGAAGGTGAGGTTGTTGATATTGATGCGTTGAAGAAAGCGCGACTAATCAATAGCAGCATTACTCGCGCCAAGGTTATAGGTTCAGGTGAAGTAACTAAAGCGGTTACCCTTAAAGGTATCGGTGCTACCAAAGGTGCTGCTGCTGCGATTGTAGCTGCTGGCGGCAAGGTAGAAGAGTAACTCTTATGGCCAGTGCAGATTCATTATCAATGGGTAATTCAAAAGGGTTAGGAGAGCTTTGGGCTCGCCTGCGCTTTTTGCTTCTGGCCATTATTGTTTACCGCCTAGGAACTCATATTCCAGTTCCTGGCTTTGATCCAGAGCGGTTATCTGACTTATTTACTCAGAATCAAGGGACTTTCTTGGGTCTGTTTAATATGTTCTCGGGTGGTGCCCTTGAGCGGATGAGTATTTTAGCACTGGGTGTTATGCCCTATATTTCTGCTTCGATTATTATGCAGCTTCTTTCAGCTACTGTTCCTTCACTAGAACAGCTTAAAAAAGAAGGTGACAATGGTCGTCGTCAGATTAATCAGTACACACGTTATCTAACTGTTGCACTTGCCTTATTCCAGGGAACTGGTCTAGCTGTCAGCTTTGCCTCTCAGGGTTTAGCATTCGAAGTGAGCAGTATGTTTTATCTTGTAGCCATCGCTTCATTAGTATCAGGCGCTGTGTTCTTGATGTGGTTAGGTGAGCAGATTACTGAACGTGGTATTGGTAACGGCATTTCGATGCTTATTTTTGCCGGTATCGTTGCAGGTATTCCAGGTGCTATTGGTCAGGCAATTGAGTCAGCACGTCAGGGTGATCTTAACTCACTTATGTTGTTGGTTATTTTGATTCTTGCACTAGCCGTTGTTTATTTTGTTGTGTTTATTGAACGTGGTCAAAGAAGACTTACAGTTAATTATGCACAGCGTCAGGGTCGTAAAGCCTATAGTGCTCAGACCTCACATTTACCTCTTAAGGTAAATATGGCAGGTGTAATTCCTGCGATTTTCGCGAGTAGTTTATTATTATTCCCAGCCTCTATTAGTCAGTGGTTCGGACAGGGTGTAAATGCACCAGCATGGTTACAGGATATTTCTTTATTGATTGGTCCTGGTCAGCCTTTGTATGTGTTGCTTTTCTCTGCATTAATTATTTTCTTCAGCTTCTTTTATACGGCGTTGATGTATAACCCGAAAGAAGTGGCTGATAATTTGAAAAGGGGCGGTGCTTATTTGCCAGGAATTAGACCTGGTGATCAGACCGCGAAATATATTGACAGTGTGACCACGCGTTTGACATTGATTGGTGGTATTTATATTACTTTGATTTGTTTGATGCCTCAGTTCTTGAATGTGTACTTTAATGTGCCTTTCTACCTGGGCGGTACATCGCTGTTAATTGCGGTTGTTGTAACTATGGATTTTATGGCTCAAGTGCAGTCACATCTTATGTCTCAACAATATGATTCGCTAATGAAAAAGGCCAACCTTAAAAACGTTGGTCGCAAGTAAAGAGGTGATGCTGTGAAAGTACGTGCATCTGTAAAAAAGATTTGTCGTAATTGCAAGATTGTCCGTCGTAACGGCGTGGTAAGAGTAATTTGTAGTGTGGAACCACGTCATAAACAACGCCAGGGATAATCTGGTTGATTTTTGATATGTCTATCGGTATCCTAGCGCGCCCTTTGAGTAGGCTATGAAGTCTACACAAAGAGCACTAGAACTGATTAAACTCATAGTATAATGGAGTAATGTGAATGGCCCGTATTGCCGGTGTCAACATACCCGATAACAAACATGCAGTCATTTCATTGACTTACGTGTTCGGTGTTGGGCGCCCAACTGCAGCAAAGATCTGTGCAGAAGTGGGTATTGCAGAGGACACAAAGATTTCTGAGCTCAACGAAGCTCAACTCGATAAACTACGTGCTGCTGTAGGGCAGAACGAAGTTGAGGGTGACCTTCGTAGAGAAAACAGCATGAATATTAAGCGTTTGATGGACTTGGGCTGCTACCGCGGTTTAAGACATCGTCGCAGTCTTCCAGTGCGCGGACAGCGTACCAAGACGAACGCACGCACCCGAAAGGGCCCGCGTCGTCCAATTAAAAGATAATTAGGATCGGTTTCTAATGGCAAAAGCAGCAACTAAAACCACCCGTAAAAAGGTCAAGAAGGTCGTTGTCGACGGTATCGCGCACATTAACGCTACCTTTAACAACACAATTATCACGATTACTGATCGTCAGGGTAATACACTGTCTTGGGCTACCTCTGGTGGGTCAGGTTTCCGTGGTTCTCGTAAAAGTACACCTTTCGCAGCTCAGGTTGCGTCAGAACGTGCTGGCGAGGCTGCTAAAGAATATGGATTGAAGAATCTTGAAGTTCGCGTCAAAGGACCTGGTCCTGGCCGTGAATCTGCAGTAAGAGCGCTTAATAGTGCTGGATTCAAAGTTCAAAGCATTACCGATGTGACGCCGATTCCACATAACGGTTGTCGTCCGCCTAAAAAGCGTCGCGTGTAGAAAGGAATAAATAATGGCTAGATATTTAGGACCAACTTGTAAGTTATCACGCCGTGAAGGAACAGATTTGTTCCTTAAGAGTGGCGTTCGTCCACTCGAGTCTAAGTGTCGCTCTGAGAGCGCACCAGGACAGCACGGTCAACGTCGTGGCAGATTATCTGACTACGGTGTTCAGTTACGTGAAAAGCAAAAAGTACGTCGTATTTACGGTGTTCTTGAGAAGCAGTTCCGTAACTATTATAAAGCTGCAGCTAAGATTAAAGGTAACACGGGTGAAAACCTACTTACTCTTTTAGAAACTCGTTTAGATAACGTTGTTTATCGTATGGGTTTTGGCTCGACTCGCGCTGAGTCCCGCCAGCTAGTTGCACACAATGCAATTCTAGTAAACGGACAAAAAGTAAATATACCTTCATACAATGTTCAGGTAGGTGATATTGTTAGCCTTCGTGAAAAGTCCAAAAAGCAGCTACGTGTTCAAACTGCGCTTCAACTTGCATCACAACGTGGTGAAGTAGAGTGGGTTGCAGTTGATAGCAGCAAAATGGAAGGTACATTCTCAAGAAATCCTGACCGTGCAGATTTGCCGGCTGAGATCAATGAGAATCTTATTGTTGAATTGTATTCTAAGTAATCGCTGAATAGCTCTTACAGGAAAAAATATGCAAAATTCTGTTAACGAATTTCTTACCCCAAGAAATATTGATGTAACTTCGTACGATGCTAACCATGCCAAGGTTGTTCTTGAGCCTCTTGAAAGAGGGTTTGGTCACACTTTAGGTAATGCATTGCGTCGCATCCTTCTTTCTTCGATGACTGGTTGTGCTATTACAGAAGTTGAAATTGAAGGTGTTGAACATGAGTACTCAGCTATTGAGGGTGTTCAAGAAGATGTGATGGAAATCCTTCTTAACCTTAAGTCTGTTGCTACTGTAATGGAAGGCCGTGACGACACTACTGTTACTCTAAGCGTTCAAGGCCCTGGCCCTGTAACCGCCGGTGACATTGAAAGTGATGGTCATATTGAGGTTATTAACCCAGATCATGTTATTGCTAACATCACGGGTAAAACTAAATTAAATATGCAGCTTCGTATTGTTAGAGGTCGTGGATATCAGCCATCTGATGCCCGTGCTTCTGATGAAGAAAGCCGTACTATTGGTCGCTTACAGTTAGACGCTACTTTCAGCCCAATTTTCAAAGTTTCTTATGATGTTGAAAATGCTCGTGTTGAAAATCGTACTGACTTGGATAAGCTGGTTCTAGAGCTAGAGACTAATGGAACAATTGATCCTGAAGAATCTATCCGCCGAGCGGCTACTATCCTTCAGCAGCAGTTAGCAGTGTTTGTTGACCTTGAGGGTGAAACAACTGCTGAACCAGAAGAAGAAGAGGATGAAATCGATCCAATTCTACTTCGTCCAGTTGACGATCTTGAGTTAACCGTAAGATCTGCAAACTGTCTGAAAGCAGAAAGTATTTATTACATTGGTGATTTAATTCAGCGTACAGAAGTAGAGTTGCTGAAGACGCCTAACCTAGGTAAGAAATCATTAACTGAAATTAAAGATGTGTTGGCTTCTCGTGGTTTATCTTTGGGAATGCGCCTAGAGAATTGGCCGCCAGCTAGTCTACAAACAGAACGTGAGCTAGCTTAAGCGCTTAGCTTGTATAAAATCATTGCTGAGAAAGCAAAGAATTAAGGAATAGTATCATGCGTCATCGCTATAGTGGTCGCAAACTCAACAAAACCAGCTCTCACAAAAGAGCTATGTTCCGTAATATGACGGCTTCATTGGTTGAGCATGAGTTAATTAAAACAACCTTGCCAAAGGCGAAAGAGCTTCGTGGTTTTGCTGAGCCTCTAATTACCCTTGCCAAGGAAGATTCAGTTGCTAATCGTAGATTAGCCTTTGATCGTCTTCGTAACAAAGAAACTGTTGGTAAGCTTTTCTCTGATTTAGGTCCTCGTTATCAAGAGCGTCCAGGTGGCTACCTACGTATCCTTAAATGTGGTGTGCGTACTGGTGATAAAGCACCTATGGCCTATGTTGAGCTTGTGGGTCGTGAGATTGTTGAAGCTGAAGAAGTTGAAGCCGTAGAAGCTGCAGAATAAGTTTTTATAGTTTTAAAAAAACCGAGCACTGCTCGGTTTTTTTTGGTCTTAATTTTAGACAATAAATTCTTGATGAAATATTTGTTGGTCTTCTAGACACATTAAACGCATTGAACCACCCCAAACGTATCCTGTGTCTAAGGCAAATAGGGGGGATTTAAAGGGCTTTCCTTTTAATGCTGCCCAGTGCCCAAATATAATCTCAATAGGGTTCTTATCAGTTCGCTCGAAGCTAAACCAGGGTTTATAGGGTTCGGGTTGGCTGGTGCAGTCTTTTACTTTGAGATCTAGTCGTCCCTGCGGGTCACAAAAGCGCATTCGGGTTAAATAGTTGGTAATTGTTCTTAGTCGCTCACTGCCTGTTAGGCTGTTATGCCATACATCGGGTTGATTGCCGTACATATGATCAAAAAAAGCTTTCCGTTGTGTTGATTGAATCGCATCACTGACCTCATTGGCGAGGCTTTGTGCCTGTTCTAGTTCCCATATATGCGGGATACCTGCATGCACGATTTGGTAGTTGTCCTCAGAAAGTAACAACGGATGACTGCGAAGCCAGCTAAAGATACTTTCTCTGTCGGGCGCTTCCAGTACTTCCTGAATAGTATCCTGCCCACTGGGTGCTCTTATTCCCTCAGCAATAGCCAATAGATGAAGGTCATGGTTACCCAGAACCATTTTAAAAGCACTGCCAAGCCCCATGCAGTATCTTAATGTTTCAAGAGACTGTGGGCCTCGATTTACAAGGTCTCCAGCGGAGATAAGTGTGTCGCTTGATGGGTTGAAGGCAACCTTAGTTAAAAGGGCTTTAAGGGGGTCTAAGCAGCCTTGAACATCACCCACAGCATACTTTGCCATAATTAGTTAACCGTATTAGGCACTGCGAGTAAAAAAGGTGAAATCGGTGCTTCAACCGGGTGGCCTAAATCATTGACCATCTGATAAGAGCCTTGCATGGTGCCAATAGGGGTTTTAAGTACAACGCCACTACTGTATTGGTATCTATCATTCACTTCAATTCTAGGTTGCTCGCCTATGACCCCGGGGCCTTGAACTTCTTTTTGTTGCTGGTCGCTATCGACAATAATCCAATGTCTTGTCAGAAGTTTGACGGCTTGGGAGGAGTTGTTTTCAATTGTTATGTGGTAAGCAAAAGCGTACTGGTCGTCTTCTGGCTTTGATTGCCCCAGTAGATACTCGGTAACAACGGTTACATTAATATTGGACAGTTTATCAGCGGGCATGAAATCACTCATCTAATGAAACCTTATTTTGATGAATAGAGTTACTAAGCGCGACAAATTCTTTCACAGAAAGCTGTTCTGGGCGTTTTGTGAGCTCTATAGGCGGGTTTGTCGTGTCGATATATGCAGCGAAAGAACTCAAGCAATTCTTTAAGGTTTTGCGTCGCTGCTGAAAGCAAAGGCTTACCAGTTGGCGGAGTAGCTTTGGGTCATCTGCTTTGTATGGCGTATCTGCATAGGGAGTTAATCTTACCACCGCAGACTGCACCTTAGGTGCAGGATTAAAAGAGGAGGGTGGTACTGGGATTAGCGGATTAACGCGGCAATGATATTGGATCATGATAGATAGCCTTCCATAGGATTTATCACCTGGTCCAGCACAGAGACGGTCAACCACTTCACGCTGCAGCATAAAGTGCATATCTCTAATCATTGTTCTCGCCTCAAGAAGATGAAACAGCAGAGGCGTAGAAATATTATAGGGCAGGTTACCTACCAGTCGCATTTTATCGCCCGTAAAAAACTGCGAGTAATCAGTTTTCAGCGCATCACTATTAATAATAGTCACATCGGGAAAGTCGGCGAGCTTGTGCTTTAAGAACTCTATCAGATCGCGATCTAGCTCAACCAATGACATGCTCGGACAGCGTTTGACTAGATGCTCGGTAATCGCCGCCATTCCTGGGCCAATTTCAATGAGGTTATCTTCGGGTATAGGGTTGATGGCAGATACAATTTGACCGATAACCTGCTGGTCGATAAGAAAGTTTTGCCCAAAACGTTTACGCGGCTTATGCGGACTATTCATTGTCCACCATTCGAGCGTCGCTCAGCCATTTGCGCGGCGCAGTCTAGGGCGACCTCAAAGCTGCCCTTATCGGCGATGCCTTTACCAGCAAGATCAAGCGCGGTACCGTGATCTACAGAAGTTCTAATAATAGGCAGGCCTAGCGTAATATTAGCTGCACGCCCAAAGCCACTATGCTTGAGTACAGGTAATCCTTGATCATGATACATGGCAAGAACAGCATCGGCATTTGATAGGTATTTTTCTGTGAATAGAGTATCTGCGGGGTAGGGCCCTGAAATGGCCATACCTTGTTGTTTAAATTGCTCAATCACCGGAGAGATGATATCGATTTCTTCATTGCCAAGATGCCCGCCTTCACCGGCATGGGGGTTTAGGCCGCAGACCAATATTTTTGGCTCTTTTATACCAAATTTTGTGCATAAATCATGGTTGAGAATATCAATAACTGATTCCAACAGGGGAGCAGTTATTGCATCGGCTACATCGCGAAGAGGCAAATGGGTAGTGGTAAGAGCAACCCGTAAATTATCAGTCGCTAACATCATGACAACTGTATCAGTATGAGTCTTCAGAGCAAGGTATTCGGTGTGCCCTGAAAAATCGATTCCTGCGTCATTAATAATAGATTTTTGCACAGGGCCAGTGACTAGGCCGTCACATTCATTTGCTTGACAGGCTTCGATAGCCGCATCCAAGCAGGCCAGTACGTAGGGCGCATTGGCAGTATTTAGTTCGCCTACTTTTACTTCAGAATCTGTATAAGTAGCGGATATGTATAGTTCGCCAGGTAGAAGGGGCATGGCTGGATTATTGGGATCATAAGGCTTTAGGTGCAAGGGTAATCCAAGCAGCTTAGCGCGCTCTGTGAGCATTTTCGGGTCCGCAAAGGCCACGAGTTGCTGTGCGCAACCATTCTGTACTGCTTGTATAAGCAGTTCGGGCCCAATACCTGCCGGCTCGCCGGGCGTTATTGCCAATCTGTTAGTCATTTAGATCTCTTTGATCTCGATATAGGCTTCATCGCGCAGTTTTTGTTGCCATACCTGAAGCTCTTCTGAGTACTTTCGCTGGCGAAGTAAATTATCTGCTCTATTGCGTAAAATATCATCGCTAAAGTCTTGCATACGGCGCTCGGTCACTTGCAATATATGCCATCCAAATTGCGACTGGAAAGGTGCGCTTATTTGGTTGAGCTCAATACTACCCATAGTTTGCTCAAATTCGGGAACAAACAGACCAGGTGTTGACCAACCCAAACTTCCCCCTTTTAGGGCAGAACCCGGGTCTTTGGAATGCTGCTTTGCTAGTTTGGAAAAATCTTCACCCTCGATAATCTGTGTACGAATATCTTCTAAGAGCTCGACTGTTTGCTGTTCGTCTCTAATTTGGTTGGGTGTTAGTAAAATATGTCGAGCAAAATGTTGTTCTATAAGTTGTTCGCCACCACCTTTACGCTCGTAAAGTTTTAATAAATGGAAGCCTGCACCACTTCGAATAGGTTCTGATACCTGTCCTAGTTCAAGGTTTTTGAGGGACTCGCTAAACAGAAGAGGAAGTTGAGCAAGTTTACGCCATCCCAAATCACCGCCTTCGAGAGCACTTTGATCGTCGCTGTTGGCTATTGCTAGCTGTTTGAAGTCAGCCCCCTCTGCAAGTTGTTGAGTGATTTCAGACAACTTGTTTTTAATGCTTTCTAATTCGTCAACCGACGCCGTTGAGGGTGCAGATAGCAGAATTTGACCAATTGACACATCTGGTGAGGTCACGAGCTTTCCTTCCTCAGAGTTAAGAAAGTTATTTAACTCTTGCTCACTAATTTGAATGCCGCGCATAACAGTGCCCTGTTGCACCTGCATGATGATCATTTCATTGGCAATTTCTTGGCGTATTTTTGCCATAGTTTCACCACTCGCATGAATCTGCGCAATATAATCCTCAACGGTTATATTGTTACTGGCCGCAATTCGTGCAATGGTTTGATCGATCTCTTGATCGGCAATACGAACGCCAACTTTATCGCCAATATTGAGTTGAAGGCGTTCTAGAATCAGTCTTTCAAGTACCTGTTTTTTCACAATATCTGTAGCAGGGGGTTCGGTACCTGATTGTTGGATTTGTCGTAAAATGTTGGCAGTGCGCTGCTCAAGCTCAGTCTGTAGAACTATATTGTCGTCGACAATTGCGGCCACGCGATCAAGTAAAACAACCTCCGCTAATACAGTGGATGAACAAACGACTGATAGCGCTAATTGCGCGATGATATTTAGTTTAAAACTTTTCCATAGGCTCATAGCCATAGATTCCTTTTTTCAAAATTGAGCCCACTCGACTGCCAGTTCCGGCCAGTCCTCTTAATTGGACCTGTAAGAATATACCATTCTTTGGGGTAAGTAGTTCAGGGCTTGCATCTTCATAGCGATTATCTAACCAGCGCCGAAGGATTAATCCTGCGCGCCAACAACAGTTGTTATATTCGAACCCAGTAAACAGTTCAAGTTCCCTGTTATTAGAAAAATCATGGTGCCAGCGACCTAGCCAATTGAAATTTCTACCCATTGGTAGACTAAACGATAGGTCTAGCTGATCAATTTTTTCTGGCATTGCAACGGTAGTCGTATTTTCTGTCTCTAGGCGTGAATATCTGTAGCCTAGGTTAAATATTTTGTTTTCATTATTGCGGTAATAAAGGTTGGTAGCCCCTTTTTCCATTTTCTTTTGGCTGTTGTCGTATATCGCTTCATTATTCATACGCCAGTTATTATTAATTCTTAAGCTAAGCTTAAGGGCGATATCAGATTTTTTCCGCTCGAGATTATTTAGCGAGTTATCGAGTTGTAGAAGTGTCACTTTTCTATCATCAAAATAGACCGCCTGCGCAATACTGGCTCGAAGCTTCTCTTGACCTGAGTACTGGTTGATATAGCTAGTTGAGAGCCCTAGGGTCAAGCGATGGTCATCTGAAATACGATCACCACCGGTAAAACGATCGGGGCTAAATAACTGTGAATAAGACGGCATCATTTCTTGGCTATCAAAATCAGGTAAATGACTTTGATTGTGATAGTTTGAATTGATATAGAACAATCTGGGTTCTAGTGTTTGCTTATAGTTCTTAAATAAACCATTAAGCTTTTCAAATCTTAACCCGGCATCAAGGCTAACAAAAGGCGTGGTAATCTCGGGGTCTAATTGTGGGTCAATAGTAGAATTTACAGGATCTAAAACAGCATTATTCAGTTGATAGGCCAGATGTTGTATTCCAATTTTGGGTGTAAAGTAGCCCCAGTCGCTGCGTTTATCTAATCCAATATTATAATTGAGCCTTGTCCGACCGCCGCTGACAAGGCTGTCTGAATGATGTGAAAATTCCGACTGCTGAGTATCTATCGCGATGGTGACGTCGTTATCTAAAAGATAGTTACCCTTAGCAGATAGTCTAGATTTAAGTCGGTATGGGCTCTCAATACCATAGGTGATCGATTGATAATCTAAAGCTTCAAGAGTAAATTTCCAGTGATCCGTTTGATAGCCGAGGCTTCCAACTCGACTGAGGTAAGTTGGATTAATCTCTTCATCGGTAAAACTACCAAAGTCAAAGAAATAGGCCTTGTCGCTAACGTCATTGATATCTAGAAAAGAAGACCATGATTTAGAAAAGTTGCCATTGTGCTGAAGGCGAGCGAGGTAACGATCATCACCCTGGTTAGGCAAGGGTTCGCTGGGGTCTAGTAAATTGTCGGGTCGATTACCGCCCTGATCATTGCCAAGGTAACCCGCTAAGAACTCAGTCTGTGACCAGCGACTGAGATGCCTGAATTTTGCTTCAAGTGCGGTGCCACGATGTTGCAAGTAACGGGGTGTTAATGTGGCATCATAGTTGGGTGCCAAATTTAAATAGATCGGCAATGATAAGTCGATGCCATTGGTGTCGTCATTGGAGATGCTCGGGAAAAGTAGGCCGCTAGAGCGGCGGTCACTTATTGGAAATTTCCCGTAGGGAAAATAAAAAATTGGCAGGCCAGCAACATCTAGACGCGCATTCTTTATGGTAGCAAAGCCTGAATTTTGGTCTAGTTTGATCTCGTTGGTTTTCAGCTGCCAGGTATTAAGACCGGGTTCACAGCTGGTGTAAGTTGCATCCTCAATGATAATCAAACCATCTGCTTGTCTGCGCAGTAGATCTGCAGAGCCTCTCACACCGGCCTCGTGAAGAACATAGTCAACATTCTTGAGTTTAATTTCTTGGCTATCTAAATTTAACAGCGCATCATCGCCTGCAAGCAGCATATTAGGCTCTCGAAAGCGCACATTACCCGACAAGTTAATTTGACGATTCTCTTGATCAACCAGAGCAAGATCACTGGTAATTTGACGATACCCCTGAGTAATATTGACATCACCCCTTAAAATAGCCGCTGAACCATCGCCGGTTTCGGTGCTTAGGGCGCTTACTCGAAGAGGGGCCTCACTGGGCTCCTTCGCTGACTCTTCTCCTTCAGATTGGGGTTCGAGGAATGCGCCACAGCAGAATCTGGGTATCTTTGCCTGCTGCTCGGCATCCATTTCTTGTCTATCAACCCAGTCGAGGTCTCGCTTTACCTCGGATGAGTCAACAGTGGTTTCGCCCCAGGTAGCTGAGGTAAATAGGAAGACGGCTGTAGTAAGAAAGCGGTATTTAACTGCGTTTAGCAAAACTATTCTCATTGGAAAAACATATTCTGTCTATTCTAACGTATCTAGGTTAGAAAATGATGATTCTTGCCCAATAAAACTGTCGGAATATTTAGATTTTGTTTAGATAACTTGAATGCTTATCCTCTCTTGAGGATATAATGAATCTGCACTTTTTCAGATGTAAAAATAGTTATGCAGAATCAACAGCAATTTTCTCGATGGATTGAACAGTCTTTGCCCGATGGGGTAGACATTTTAAGCCCTATTCAGCTTGATGCGCTCGCTGGAGATGCGGGTTTCCGGAGATATTATCGAACCAACACCTATCCAACCCTAATAGCCGTGGATTCGCCACCCGCCAAAGAAAAAAATTGGGCTTATGTCGATATATCTTTATTTTTAAAGTCACAGGGAATCAAAACACCCAAAATCCATGCGGTTAATTTTGAATTAGGTTATTTCTTGCTGGAAGATTTTGGCCCTGTTTTGTTCGCTCAGAACATTGAAAAGAACGATAAAGATCGTTTGTATGATCAGGCAGAGCAAGCATTGTTGCAAATTCAGCAGGCTACCGAGGCAACCCCGTCTATTCAATGCCAAGATGAGGGTAAGTTACATGAAGAAATGGCTTTATTTGAGCGATGGTTTTTAAATGAATTATTAGAGGTTAAGTTGAATGATAGCGAGAAAAAGCAACTTAACAGCCTATTCCAAAGGCTTGTAGATAGTGCCTTAGAACAGCCTCAAGTTATGGTGCACACAGATTATCATTCGCGTAATTTAATGATTTTGGCCGACGAAACACTGGGAGTCATTGACTTTCAGGATGCTATGTACGGTGCAATTACCTATGATTTAGTTTCTTTGTTAAAAGACTGCTATGTGAAATGGCCCTCTGATTGGGTTGCAATGCGGGTTGCTAGTTTCAAGCAGCATCCTGAGGTGGCCGCAAGACTAGAGTCTGTAGATGATAAGCAGTTTACCCAATGGTTCGACCTTATGGGTCTTCAGCGGCATATCAAGGTGTTAGGGGTTTTTGCTCGGCTTGCACTGCGGGATAGCAAATCTGGGTATTTGAATGATTTACCGCTGGTGATCGATTATTGCCTAGAGGCCTCAGAGCGTTATCCTCAAACTTTGCCGTTTAATCATTGGTTTAAGCAAAAAATCATGCCGCTGGTGATTAAAATGCCTTGGTATAAAATCCCTTCAGGTGACTGCTAATGAAGGCGATGATCTTGGCTGCAGGCTATGGTAAGCGATTGCGACCACTCACTGATAAAACACCTAAACCGATGATTTCTGTGGCAGGCAAGCCGTTGCTTCAACATCATATTGAGCGTTTAGTTGCTATGGGTATCACTGAGATAGTGATTAATATTTCTTGGCTTGCGGAACAGATTGAGAATTTTTTTGGCGACGGCTCAAATTTTGGCGTTCATATTACTTGGTCAAAAGAGCCGGTGCCGCTTGAAACGGGCGGCGGGATTTTGAAGGCATTGCCATTATTGGGGGATGCGCCTTTTCTATTGATTAATGGTGATATTTGGACTGATTTTCCATTGCCAACAGTGACGGATATTTTATTAGAAGATGATCAGTCAGCTTGGTTGCTGCTTGTTAATAATCCTCAACATAATCTAGCCGGTGACTTTGGCTTGCAAAAGGGTTTGATCAGTTATCAGCCGGAAGTAAAATATACTTTCAGTGGCATCAGTCTGTTTAAACCAGCGTTGTTTTCTGGCTATGCCAAGCACATTACTGATGCTTCCTGTTTTCCTTTAAGAGATGTTTTGCGACCAGCAATTGAGTCTAAACACATTATCGGCTCGGTTTACCCAGGTCATTGGTGTGATGTAGGAACCATTGAACGCTACAAGCAACTGAATAAGCACTTGGACTTACTTAAATGAAAAATAAAAAGGTCTGGTATAGCCAAATATTCAAGTTATTTTTCTGGCTAACATTATGTCTGGTTGCTGTACTTTCTATGTTAGCAGTTCCTGGGCAGCAGATATTTCAAGGGCAAGATAAGCTTAGCCACTTGTTAGTTTACATGATTTTATTTGGACTGCTTTTGTTGGCCTATGGCAAGCAGTGGAGCTTAATTTCGCTGGGTATTCTTTTGGCGTGTTTTAGCGGGCTTATTGAAGTGGCTCAGTCATTTACTGGCTACCGACAGGCGGAATGGCTAGATCTTTTAGCTAATATATTAGGAATTTTAGTGGCGGCTTTATTTTACAAGGCATTGCAGTCTTATAAAAATACTAGCACCTAGGCTTGCAAAAGAAGTTTGATATTCTTGGGGTGTAAGGTTTGGCTACCCGCAAAAGACAGCACCAGCGTGGTTATTTCACTCCAAAAATCCGCCTTACGTAAGCCTTTTACACCCCTATCAATAGCACCTGCCTGATGAATCAGCATACGTAAATGAGCAGGAGATAGTCGGCCTAGTGCTTTGCGAAATAGCGGGATACGTTTATCCCATACCCCAGAATTTTTTAGTGCTCGGTCTCTCTGTTCGCCCAATGCAACTGCTTGACTCGCTTTATTTAAAGTGCGAAGTTCTCTGGTAATTGCCCAGAGAAGCGCCAGCGGATCCGTGCCTTCGTTTTCTAGCCCGCGCAATGCTCTAGCCGCAGATTCAGCATCACCCTCTAACACTTTATCCACAAAAGAAAAAAGATTGTATCTGGCACTATCAGCCACCACCATGGACATAATGTCAGCATCGACTTTACCCTCTAGGGAGAGCAGGGTCAGTTTGTTAATTTCTTGCATGGCTGCAAGTAGATTGCCCTCTACTCTATCGGCAAGTATATTGACCGCCTCAGTATTGGCGTTGATGCCATGTTGCTGGAGGCGCTGACCAATCCATCTTGGTAGTTGCTGAGAGCTGACAGGCCATACCTGAATATGGGCACCATGAGTTTCCAATGTTTTCATCCACTTACTTTGATAGCTGCTTTTTTCTAACTTGGGCAAAACAACAAGAATTAGGTTGGTATCATTAAGATTTTCACAGAGTTCACAAAGTGCCTTGCTGCCTTTATCGCCCGGCTTGCCATTGGTAATTCGTAGTTCGAGAATTTTTTTATCGGCAAAAAGAGAAAGAGAATTCGTTTCGTTAAAAACATGGTTCCAATCAAATCTACCATCAATATCGAAGGTTTCTCGCTCGTTATAACCTAACTGTCGAGCGGCAGATCGTATATCGTCTGTTGCCTCTTGAGAGAGAAGCGGCTCATCGCCACTAACCACAAAAATCGGCGGCAGCTGTTTTGTTTGCAAACCTTTTTGCAGAAAAGCATTGAGCTGTTCCGGTTTGATTTTCACTCGAGAGGTTCTGCGTTAATTGATGCCTCGCTAATGCGGCTAAGTATTTGTCTAATAATGTCAAAGCGCAGGCTATCTTGAACCAGTGACTGTTCATTTTTAGAGGCTAATACATCCCGCTCATTGAAGTCATGACTGCTTTCCGCATAAGCCGTGGTCAGAGGTATGATTTGTCTTCCCATGTTATCAATCATCATATAGTCCACTGCCTGATAGAGTTGATACTGGGAGGCGCGAATATTGATATTCACAGCACTAATTCTTCGCGAGCTCTGAGTATCAATTATCTTAATTAAATAATCTGCCTCAGCATTGGTCTCAACCAGTTTCACATGGTTGGCATTGAGTTCGCGGCGCAATGCCAAACCAATATTGGCCTGAGATTCTGAATAGCTAACATATACATTACCAAGATCATTAGCTATGGGGGACATGTCGCGAAGCTGCCATCCACATCCATTCACTGTCAGAGAAATGCAGATTAGAATATAAATCATTGGTTTTGCTAGCATCACATCAACCTTTAATTAAGTAATATTTAGTTAGCTACAATATTAACCAATCTTCCAGGAACCACAATCACTTTTCGGACGGTATTTCCTTCGGTAAAGCGCATAACATTTGGCTCCTCTAGAGCACATTTTTCAATGTTATCCTTTGTCTCATCAACAGCAACCTGTATTTTACCCCTTACCTTGCCGTTGACCTGAACTACCATTTCAATGGCGCTTTGAACCAGCGCAGAATCGTCTACCACAGGCCATGAAGCATCAGCCACATTAGTTTTATTACCCATTGCTTGCCATAGGCTATGACAGATATGCGGCACGATTGGGGCAAGTAGCAAAATCGCTGAGTTAAGCGCTTCGTGTCGAACTGCCTGTGATTGATCATCGTTGTCGCTGAGTTGCGAAATATTATTAAGTAGCTCCATCACTGCGGCAATTGCCGTATTAAACGTGTAGCGCCTTCCAAAATCATCACTGACTTTTTCGATAGTTTGGTGGGTTTTTCTGCGCAAATCTTTTTGTGCATCTGTCAAACTGTCTAGATTGAAATCGGTTGTAGGCTGCAGCTTGCAGTGCGCAGTAACTGCCATCCAAAGACGTTTCAAAAATCTATGTGCGCCAGCCACACCGTCATCACTCCATTCTAGAGTCTGTTCTGGGGGCGCGGCAAACATAGTGAATAATCTTACGGTATCAGCCCCATGTTGCTCGATTGCCGCCTGAGGATCAACACCATTATTTTTTGATTTAGACATTTTAATGATGCCGCCACTTTTGACTTCCTCTCCCGAAGAAATTTCTGTGGCCTTAACAGTGCGACCCTTTTCGTCACGCTCAACATGGACATCAGAGGGCGAAAGCCAGATTTTTCGACCCTCGTCCTCAGTATAAAAGGACTCCGCTAAAACCATGCCTTGGCAGAGTAAGCTTTTAAAAGGCTCATCGCTTTCTACAAAGCCTTCATCTCTGAGTAGCTTGTGAAAAAATCGGGCATACAGAAGATGCAAAATAGCATGCTCAATACCGCCTACATACTGATCTACGGGCAACCAATAATTAGCTCGCTCGGGGTTGAGCATGGATTGGTCTTCGTCTGAGCAAGTAAAGCGAGCATAGTACCAAGAGGATTCCATAAAGGTATCGAAGGTATCTGTTTCGTGCTCAACAGCCTGACCCTCCAGCTGAGCTTTACGCCAATTAGGATCTGCTTTGATAGGCGACTGGATGCCATCCATTTCAACATCTTCAGGCAGTAACACAGGGAGTTTCTCAAGTGGAACAGGAATGTCCGCGCCATCCGATAAGTTAAACATTGGGATAGGTGTGCCCCAGTATCTCTGGCGGCTAACTCCCCAGTCTCGCAATCGGAAATTTGTGGTAACAGAGCCAAGATTATTGGCTTCCAATTTTTCGGCTATAGCTTCAAAGGCCTGATTAAAATCTAAGTCATTAAACTCGCCTGAATTAATCAATTTCCCTTTACTAGTGAAAGCCTGATTGTTGAGGTCACATTCCTCATCCTTGCTAGGCGCAATCACCTGTTCAATCGGTAAGCTGTATTTATGGGCAAATTCATAGTCCCGTTGATCATGAGCAGGGACCGCCATAACCGCACCTGAGCCATAATCCATCAACACATAGTTACCAACCCAAACAGGCACCTGCTTGCCAGTAATAGGATGGATTGCATTGATACCCGTAGCAATACCAACCTTCTCTAAGGTGGCCATTTCAGCTTCTGATACCTTCTGAGTTTGGCACTGCTTGATAAAAGAGGCTAGCTCTGGATTTGATTTAGCCAATTCTAGAGCAATAGGGTGTTGTGGTGCTAAGGAAACATAGGTCACACCCATTAATGTGTCAGGGCGTGTGGTATACACCTCAAAATCTGAGTGATCATCAACAGCTTTGGAGAGCTTAAATTGCAGAGTAACGCCGCGACTTTTGCCAATCCAGTTGCGCTGCATGGTCTTGACCTGCTCGGGCCAATGATCTAACTGATCAAGATCATTTAATAACTGGTTGGCATAATCTGTAATGCGAATAAACCATTGAGGAATTTCTTTGCGCTCAACTTCAGTGCCGCAGCGCCAGCAACCGCCATCGATAACCTGTTCGTTGGCTAATACGGTGGCATCATGGGGACACCAGTTAACAGCGCTGGTTTTTTTATAGACTAAGCCTTTTTCATAAAGACGGGTAAAAAACCACTGCTCCCATTTATAGTAGTCGGGTTCGCAGGTAGCCAGCTCACGCGACCAGTCGATACCAAAGCCCAGCGATTTTAGCTGAGTCTTCATATACGCGATATTCTCTCGCGTCCATTTAGCTGGCGCAGTTTTATTCTGTATGGCAGCGTTTTCAGCGGGCAGACCAAATGCGTCCCAACCCATTGGGTGAAGAACATTTTTACCCTGCATTTTTTGATAGCGTGCGATGACATCGGTAATGGTGTAATTACGCACATGTCCCATATGAAGCTTACCGCTGGGATAAGGGAACATGGCTAGGCAATAAAACTTTTCTTTATTGGCGTCTTCACCCACTTCAAATGTTTTATTCTCAGACCAATAGGTCTGAGCCTGTTGCTCAATCAGTGCCGGATTATATTGTTGCTCTTGGGTCATTGCGCTCGCTGCCAGTGTTGAATTTAAAACCAGTGGCGAATTATAGGCGAACCAGCGCTTCTCTAACAGAGATTAAGTGTGGCAAGTTAAATTTTGCTGGCTAACTCTTTTCCGAAGGGGTGGACTCAGCCAGAGGAATTCCCAATTCCTGCAAGTTTTTCGCTATATCTTGCGCAGAGGTAGCAGCATTAATACTGCGATCAACCTTAAGAATTTTACCTTGTTTGCTGATATAAATGGTGTGCCTTTTGGGTAGGCCATAGAGTGCTAAGACATCATAGGCCTTAGCGGTTGCTTTGGTGGGATCGCTCAATAACGGGAAATCTGCTTTTGTGGATTCGGCAAAGGCCACATTTTTCTCAAGGGGATCAACACTGGCCATAAAATAACTTACATCAAATGCCTTGAGTAAATGACCATTTTCAGCCAAAGATTTGCACTCAATAGTGCAGCCGCTGGTAAAAGCCTTAGGATACCAAGCCACCACTATAGCTTGCTTGCCCTTAAACTGTTCTAGGCTGTAGGTCTTTCCATCAGTGCCTTGAAGAGAAAAATCTGGCGCCATATCACCCACTTCTAGAGAGAGGGCGATGGAAGAAAAAGCCATCAAAAAAACAACTACGGTGCTATTAAAAATTCTCATTACTATTTCTCCATTCGTTTGCTGCAAGATGATCTTAAAATTAAGTACGCAACAGTTAATAAACTAAATAATAGGATGGGCCAGCTTCCTAATTGGGTAAAAAGAGAATTACCAGACCTTGGCTCAACTTTTGTTAGTAAAACGCCGGCTTCAAATTGTACTAACTGCTCAAGTACCTGCCCTCTATGGTCAACCACTGCAGTGATGCCATTATTGGTGCCGCGGATTAACGGTTTAGCCGCTTCGATAGCTCGCATTCTAGCCATTTGCATATGCTGGTGGGGCGCAATTGAGTCACCAAACCAGGCATCGTTACTCACAGTTAACATGATATTACTATTACGACTATTGCTGGCTACCAGATCTGGGTAGGCAATTTCGTAGCAGATAGCGGTGGCAATTCGAGTATCCTCTACAGTCAGAGGGGGCTGGTTTTTGCTACCCAATGAAAAAGACGACATAGGTAAATCAAAGAAGCTATTTAATCCGCGAATAAAAGACTCAAAGGGCACGTATTCGCCAAAGGGAACTAGCCGTGTTTTATCATATCGACCCTGACCAACGCCCAATGCCAACATAGAGTTGTAATAGGGGCCTTGAGGATTAATATTGGCGGGTAAGCCAACAATTAGAGCGCTTTGATGCTTAAGTCCCTGCTTATGGAGTTCTCCTAAAAATGGAGCTACTTGAGTGTATATGGCGGGGATTGATCCCTCAGGCCACAAAATAATATCACTACCCCAATAGGGCTGAGTTTGGGTGACTAGCTGCTCCAGTATTTGGTTGCGCATGGAGAAAGACCATTTATCGCTTTGGTCGATATTGGGTTGCACAAGGGCCACAGACAGCTCTTTCCCTGTGGGCTCAGTCCATTTTGCCTGTTGTAAAATATAGCCACCAAGAAATAAAACCGACACAATAATACTACTACTAATTATATGGGCTTTCTTTGAGGAGTGGTTGCGAATTTGCGCCGCAAGCACTGCTAGGACGCCGCAGAAATAGCTGAGTAAATAGATTCCGCCAATCGGCGCCCAGCCATTTAGCCAAGTATCGGTGTGGCTATAGCCGGCAAAAAGCCACGGAAATCCAGTAAGTAGCCAGCTGCGAAGCCATTCACTTATTACCCACAGGGCAGGCAGACCCAGTAGTAATGCATAAGGCTTATTAGGTAAAGATGCACTCAGTGAAAAAGGTATGGCAAAAACAACAGCATTCAAAGTACAAAATAGCAGCGTACCAACAATAGCAAACAACACAGATACGCCGCCAAAGGAATGCATGCTAACAAATACCCAGCTAGCGCCAACCCCAAACATACCCATGCCAAACAGGGTTGAAATCCAAAAGGCGCGCCTCGGGGTTTGGTTCGCTATGGCATAAAATAGAATAGCCATACTGAGAATAGCTGCCGGCCATATGGAATAAGGCGCCAAAGAAAAGGGAAATAAAGCCCCGGCACCCAATGGGCCGATGGTCTTTATTAGAGTATTAGGTTGCATAGCCAGCAATTAACTTTTGTTGTCTTTGCTGACTTCTAAGAGAGTGATTTTTCGATTATCTGAATTGAGAACTTTAAATTCAAATTGGCCAATTTTAGTTTGATCGCCAATCGCTGGCAGACAGCCAAAGGCATTAACCACGAGACCACCGACAGTATCGAACTCGTCATCAGGAAAGCCCACATCGAAAAATTCGTTAAAGTCATCAATGGTAGTAATGGCCTCAACGCTAAAGCAGCCGCCAGAGAGATTTAAAATTTGCTCAGGCTCATGCTCATCGGTTTCATCTTCAATTTCACCCACGATTTCTTCGAGTACATCCTCAATCGTTAGAAGCCCAGAAACACCGCCATATTCATCAACGATAATGGCCATATGGTAGCGTTGCTCACGAAACTCTTGCAGTAATACATTGAGACGCTTACTTTCCGGAATAATGGTCGCAGGTCTTAGTAGGTTTTGAAGCTCAAAGGAATCCTTACCCGAAAGCACCAGAGGTAAAAGTTCTTTAGCTAAAAGAATGCCTTTAATATCATCAGAAGACTCACCGATAACAGGAAATCTTGAGTGTTGGGATTGAACCACCACCTGAAGGATTTGCTCTAATGAAAAATCTTCTTCGATAACCATCATCTGGGACTTAGGCACCATAATTTCTCGCGCCTGCAGATCAGATACCTTAATAGCGCCTTCCATAATTTGTAGAGCGCCAGTATCGATAATTGATTGATCCTCAGCATCGCGAAGTAATTCAATAACATCATCGCTATTTGAGGGTGCAGGTGAAAAATTCTCCCATAGTTTCTGTAGGAGGTTTTTCTTTTGCTGTCCGTTGTCTATTTCGTCGTTCATTATTGTGCTCTTATTGACAGGAATAGGGCGGGGGAAATCCCAAGCCCTGCATAATTTCTGTTTCAAGGGATTCCATTAGATTTGCATCATTTTCATTTTGATGGTCATAGCCTAGCAAATGTAGCACACCATGAATCATCATGTGAGCCCAATGTGCATTTAATGCTTTGTTCTGTTCGCGGGCTTCTTTAGCTACTACGGGCGCGCATATGACAATATCACCAATCAGCGGCAGTGGCTCGGGAGATTCATTTTCGAAAGGAAAAGAAAGCACGTTGGTAGCTCCGGTAGAGCCTCTAAATTGCTCGTTTAGCGCCTGACCTTCTTCAGCGTCGACAATACGAACACTGAGTTCCGTCGATTCACGCTGATTGCCTATAGCTGCGCCTATCCAGCGCTCAATACTCTGCGGGTCGGGGACTTCTTCAGACGCCGAAGCCATCTGAATGTCTACGATTAAGGTCATAATAAACGCTAGCTTAGCCTAGGATTTAGATTCATAGTGATCGTAGGCATCAACAATGCTTTGAACCACAGGGTGACGCACAACGTCGCGAGAGGCAAAGTTTGTAAAGCTAATTTCGTCTACCGATTGCAGCACTTCCTGGGCATGAATTAAGCCAGAGCCGACCCCTTTAGGAAGATCTATTTGCGAGCAATCGCCGGTGATAACCGCCGTTGAGCCAAAGCCGATACGGGTTAAAAACATTTTCATTTGTTCGCGGGTTGTATTTTGGCTTTCATCCAAAATTATGTACGAAGCATTCAGTGTTCTACCGCGCATGTAAGCGAGCGGAGCAATTTCAATAACCCCACGCTCCTGTAATTTAGTCACTGTTTCGAAGCCCAGCATTTCATGAAGTGCGTCGTAAAGTGGGCGCAGGTAGGGGTCCACTTTTTGCGCTAAATCCCCCGGTAAAAAGCCTAGACGTTCGCCGGCTTCAACCGCAGGCCGAACAAGAAGAATGCGTTCAACCTCGTCTCTTAGCAACGATTCCACAGCACAGGCCACAGCAAGGTAAGTTTTACCAGTTCCTGCAGGCCCAATACTAAAGTTAATATCATGGGTTTGAATAGCTCTCACGTAGCGCTGCTGGTTGAGCCCTCGCGGTTTGATATTTCCTTTTTTAGTTCGGATGACAGAAAAGCTTTCTACGTTATCAGTGACTTCTGCAGAGTTAGCATTTTGCGGCATAGGTTGTTCTCGCTCAGTTTGTCTAAGATTTAAATGAACTTCTTCAATAGGTAATTCGGGGAAATGCGCGGTCTCTTGGTAGAGATTGAAAAGTATATTGACCGCGCTTTTGCAGGCATCTGATTCGCCATAAACGGCAAAATAATTATCTCGAGAGCGTATTTCGACACCTAGTCGCTGTTCAATGAGTCGGATATTTTCGTCGAATTGGCCGCAGAGGGAAGCCAGACGATGGGCGTCGTTGGGCTCTAAGTTAATGCTTTGAGCGGGCTTATTGGAATCTAGTTGATTCACTAAAGTACATATACCTTCTTATAAAGTTAGCACTAGCATAGCGCGAAATTTAACTCAGCGTAAATACTTTTTATCAACAAATTATGACAAAGCGTTGTGGCGTTAGGATTTAGGCTGTTCGCAAAGTACGCCGCGAAGACTATTGGGTAGTGCCTCAGTAATTTCTACCTCAGCAAACTGGCCGATTAACTGATGATTGTCAGTTGAAAAATTAACCACTCGATTATTTTCGGTACGACCCTGTAACTGCCCCGGGTCTTTCTTTGAAACACCAGTAATCAGTAGGGTTTGTCGCGTGCTAACCATGCGGCGACTTATTTCGATAGCATTCTGAACGATACGATCTTGAAGGATTTTAAGTCGTTTCTTCTTAAGGCTCTCATCTTCATTATCCGGTAAGTCAGCTGCCGGCGTTCCGGGTCTTGCGCTATAAACAAAACTAAAAGAGGTATCGAAGCCTATTTCTTGAATGAGTTTCATGGTGGCAGCGAAGTCGGTTTCTGTTTCACCCGGAAAGCCCACAATAAAGTCAGAGGAAATGCTGATATCTGGGCGAATAGCCCGTAAGCGACGGATTTTTGATTTGTACTCAATGGCGGTATGGCCGCGCTTCATTGCCATTAAGATACGATCAGAGCCACTTTGAACAGGTAGGTGAAGATGGCTAACCAGCTCGGGCACCTTGGCATAAACATCAATCAGTGCGTCAGAAAATTCCACCGGATGAGAGGTGGTATAGCGCAGTCGGTCAATGCCGTCTATGTCTGCTGCATAGGTAATGAGCTCAGCTAAATCGCAAACCGAACCATCGGGCATATCGCCACGGTAAGCGTTGACATTTTGCCCGAGAAGATTAATTTCTCTTACACCCTGTGCCGCCAGCGCGCTGATTTCAGAGAGCACATCCGCTAGCGGGCGGCTAACTTCTTCACCTCGAGTGTAGGGAACAACGCAAAAGGTACAGTACTTTGAGCAACCTTCCATTATGGATACAAAGGCGCTGACTCCATCGGCTTCTGGCGTGGGTAGTCGATCAAATTTTTCAATTTCTGGAAAGCTAATATCAACTGCTATTGTGCCATCTTTTTTATTGGTTTCTATCATTTCTGGAAGGCGATGAAGGGTTTGCGGGCCAAATATGACGTCAACAAAAGGTGCTCGCTTAGCGATAGCATCACCTTCTTGGCTGGCTACACAGCCACCAACACCAATCACTAGATCAGGGTTATTATCTTTGAGTTTTTTCCATCGACCTAATTGATGAAAAACTTTTTCCTGGGCTTTCTCGCGAATTGAGCAGGTGTTAAGCAATAAAACATCCGCTTCATCAGCATTTTCTGTGGCCACCATATTGTGGCTATCACCGAGCAAATCTGCCATTCGAGAAGAATCATACTCATTCATCTGGCAGCCGTGAGTGACAATATGTAATTTTTTTATCGAATTATTAGGCATCAGAAAGACTAAGGGGTCGAGTTAATAAGATAGGCATTATAGCTCTGCGCCATTAATTGGCAATATTATCCCAATATTTATGGTATGATTGCCGCCGTTTTTTTGTAACAAGACTAGTGAAATCAATGACAAATAATCCTATTTACCGAATTACCTTTTTTAACCAGGGTGAAGTTTATGAAATTTATGCTCGGCATGTGTTTCAGAGTGAACTTTGGGGGTTTTTGGAAGTTGAGCAATTTGTTTTTGGCGAGCGTTCAAAAATGATTGTTGATCCAGCGGAAGAAAAACTTAAAAGTGAATTCTCTGCAGTTAAGCGCAGCTTCATCCCTATGCAGTCGGTGGTTCGAATTGATGAGGTGGAGAAAGAAGGCGCCTGCAAGATTTCAGAGGCACCTCAGGGGGGCAACGTTAGTCCATTCCCTTTTCCAAATATGGCGGGCGTCAAGCCGGCTACAGAATAATTCCTGTGGCCATTAGCTAAGCAGACCTTAATTTCTTTCCCATTAATGCGATATTATCGTTAAGGCGGCTCATAAATAAGTCATAAGTGCCCGTGGCGGTGTATACTTTACATAAGTGTATGATAAGGTTTTAGGCTGTTGCTAAAGCTTAATTAGATTGCTGTTTAAATTAGCAAACGGCTGGGAGTTGTTTTGGAACATCAAGCATTAAAGTTATTGCCCTTTGAGTTTGCTCGAGTTAATCGAGTGGCCGTTGACAATGAGCGCCAACAATTACTGATTGGTCCAGATGCCCCTTTATGGGCAATTACTGAGGCAAGTCGTTTTACCGGCGCCAAATTACCTTTAGAAAATTTACCTCAAACAGAGTTTGATGCGCTGCTCAGCCAGATTTATAGCGGCCGTTCAGGAACCTCTGAATCAGTGATGGAAGATATCAAAGACTTTGTGGATATGGAGTCTGCGGCGGCTGATCTTGAAGATGCCGGCGATCTTTTAGACGCGGAAAATGACGACGCCCCCATCGTGCGGCTACTCAATGCAGTGCTCACAGAATCTCTAAAAGAAAATGCCTCTGATATCCATATTGAACCCTACGAAAAAGAAGCCTTGGTTCGCTTTCGGCTCGATGGCGTATTAAGAACAGTACTTACACCCTCTATTCAAATTGCCCCCTTACTTATTTCACGCATCAAGGTAATGTCAAAACTTGATATCGCAGAAAAAAGATTGCCTCAAGATGGTCGCATGAGCGTTTTAATCGGAGGTCGAAGTATTGATCTGCGGGTTTCAACCATGCCTTCCAGTCATGGTGAGCGCGTGGTAATGCGTCTGCTGGACAAAGATGCTGGCAAGTTAAAAGCCAAACAGCTGGGTATGCCTGAAGAGACCAAGCAAGAGTTAGACGGTCTTATATCTAGGCCTCATGGCATTATTTTGGTGACGGGTCCAACGGGGTCGGGTAAGACAACCACGCTTTATGCAGCGCTTCAGCAAATGGATCGGCAGCAACGCAATATTATGACGGTTGAGGATCCGGTGGAATATGATTTACCAGGTGTAAGTCAGACGCAGATAAACTTGCGTGCAGGCATGACCTTTGCGCGAGGATTAAGAGCGATTCTTCGTCAGGATCCAGATGTTATTTTAATTGGTGAGATTCGAGACGGTGAAACCGCAGAAATCGCCACCCAAGCAAGTCTTACAGGTCACTTGGTGCTTTCTACATTGCACACTAATACTGCCGCTGGTGCGATTACAAGATTGCAAGATTTAGGTGTTGATAGCTTCCTGCTAGCCTCTACCGTAAGAGGTATTATTTCTCAGCGACTCATGCGTAAACTCTGTACCTCTTGCCGAAAAGAGGTCCCAGCTGATGATTATCAAAGGGAGCTATTAAAGCTTCCTAAGGGTGCGACTATTTACCAGTCTCAGGGTTGTGAGGCATGTAGTAATACTGGGTTTGCAGGTCGTCAGGCCCTGTTTGAGTTAGTTACAGTGAATGCATCCTTGCAGACCTTAATTCATGAAAATGCCGGTGAAATTGAGCTTGAGCAATCTATACGAAAAGATGTGCCCAGTATTCGTGAAGCGGGTTTTGAATTGGTAAAACAAGGAGTCACTACAGTGGAAGAAGTGCTCCGAGTGACGAGCGTTTAATCGTCCATGCCTACTTTTGATTATTCAGCCTATGATGCCAAGGGTAAGCTTGTTGATGGCGTAGTCACTGCTGATTCTGAGCGGCAGGCCCGCCGTCAATTAAAAGACAAGAAACTGCTCGCTTCAAAACTGACTGAGGTTTCGAAATCTTCCTCAAAGTCAAAATCGGGCGGGCGCACCAAGGTCAATGATTTTGATCTTTCATTAGTGCTTCAGCAGCAAGCTATTTTAATTCAGTCTGGTCTCCCTCTTGAGGATGCCATGCGCATGACCATTGAGCAGGCCGAGACAGATCGTCAGCGAAGAATGGTAGAGAGTTGGCGCTCAGAAATTATTGAAGGGCGTAGCTTTTCTGATGCTATGCGCCGTTCGCCCTACAGAATTCCAGAAAGTGTTATCGCCGGTGTGGGTGTAGGTGAGGAAAGTGGACACTTACATACAGTACTTATGCGTTTGGCTGAAGATATTGAAACCAGCGCAGAAAATCGCAAAACAGTCTCTAGAGCGATGGTTTATCCGGCAACTCTACTAGGCGCATCCATGTTAGTAGTTTCCATGATGATGGTTTGGGTGGTGCCCAAGATTACAGCGATTTTTATCAGTTCAAACCGAGAGCTTCCAACCATCACTAAGGTGATTATGGCAATTAGTGATTTCGTCCAAGAATATGGCCTGATGATGCTTTTGCTTGCGATACTTTTAGGTGTCACTATTTCATGGTTGCTAAGGGATACTGGCCGCAGAACCCAGTGGCACAAGTTTGTTTTAAATATCCCGGGTCTAGGACGCTGGACGACCATGGCCAATGTGGCAGATTGGTCAAGAAGTCTTGGCGTTCTTCTCGGTAATGGTGTGCCTGCATTAGCGGCTTTAAAGATTTCTTCCTCGGTGGTGGGAAATCTGCATCTAAGAGATAAGATGGAGCAGGTTACCGAAAGTATGCGGCGCGGAACCAGTTTGCAAAAAGCCTTAGAAGAGAACAATGTGGGTAGTGGTTTTTTAATTCATATGGTTGGCAGTGGTGAGGCATCGAGTGAGTTAGATAAAATGCTGATTCGTGTATCCGAGTACTACTCGCTGCGTTTGGCCAATGCAGTAGAAGTATTTTTAAAACTAATTAACCCAATTCTAATTATTTTTATGGGTGGCATTATTTTATCAGTGGTTGCGGCTGTGATGTTGCCTATTATGGATATGGGTAATATGGTTTAAGGGTTGTTGAACCGTTTAAGTAATTAAGAAGGGTAAATAAGAGGAAAAATAATGAAATTATCAAATAAAAGAAAACAGGCAGGGTTTACTCTGATCGAAATGATGGTAGTTGTTGCGGTGATTGGTCTATTGATCGCAATGGTAGGCCCAAGAGTTTTCAATCAGGTTGAAAAGGCCGAGCGAACACGAGTGGCACAGGATATTAGAGTGGTTGAAAATGCACTCAAGTTTTATCGACTAGATAATTTCCGCTATCCAACCCAATCGCAGGGTCTAGAGGCGCTTGTTACTGCGCCAGCGGGCTCTGAAAACTGGAATGGCCCCTATCTTGACGCGGTTCCTAATGATCCATGGAAAACTCCCTACCTTTATTCCAGCCCAGGTTCTCGCGGCAAGGATATCGATGTTTATACTTATGGTGCAGATGGAACTTCAGGCGGTGAGGGTTCTAATAAAGATTGGGGTAATTGGAATGTCCAATAACCTAAGGCACCTAGCAATTAATTTGTAGGAGCTTATTTTGCCTAATAAGCAAGACCATCAACGCGGTTATACACTGATTGAGATAATGGTGGTCATTGCTGTACTTGCTTTAATTGCAACTGTTGCGGTGGGTTCAATTAATCAGACCTTAAATAGGCGTTATAGTAGTGAGGCAGAGCAGTTTTCAATTTGGCTAAATCAAATATCAGATATGGCGGTCATGCAGGGTACTGCCTTTGGTGTGGTAGGTGAGGTTAATAAGAAAACTAAAAAAATAACCCAGCTAAATGCAGCCATATACTATAGAAATAAATGGGTGAAAGTTTCATTTCCTGAGCCTTATGTTCCTGGAGAGGGCGCTACCATTAGTTGGGTTGATGATACACCTGAAGGCGAACCGTTGTTTTTTCAGCAACAACCAGAAACAGAAACCTCGAATAATGATTCTGAACTTTCGTCTTCGCAAGAAAAAAAGTTAATCACCCCGTTTATTGCATTTTTGCCCGATGGTTATGTTGAGCCGAAGTTAGAAGTCATTTTACGCTATGAAAACTATAAGATAATCTATAATTATTCATGGGACATTGAAAATTTGCGAATTCGCATGGATAAAAAAAATGAAATGCTCTAAGCGAAAATCTGGTTTTACTCTTATTGAGGTGGTGGTTGCCTTGGCTATTCTGGGGCTAGTCCTTGGGGGTGCAATCTCTACGGTTAATCAGTATGCCGATCAGCGTGGATTTATTAATACTAAAATGATTGGCTCCCAAGTGGCTTGGAATGTGCTTGTAGATCAATATAGGCGCTCGGAAAATTGGGTTGTTAAGTCAGGTTACAAAGGAAGGTCGGGGGATGTAAAAAAAGGCGTAGAAAAACAAAATGGTCAGGACTGGGTCTGGGAATTGGATATCGAGCCAGCGGTCGGGAAAGACATGTTTCGCTACGAGGCAAGTGTCAGTCTTAGTGGTAGTAATCGAAGGGTAAGTTCATTATCACTGTATATTATTCAGGATTAGATTTGAAAACAATAATTCCTCCTGTAACCATTCACCGACGATACTCACAGCGTGGTTTTACGCTGATAGAAACGCTGATTGCACTTTCATTGTTGGCGATTATTTCAGTGATGTCTTTTCAGGCAATTGAAGTTGTAATCAATGCTGATGAGCGCAGTCGCATGAAAGAGTCGGGGGCTGCTGAGATCCAAAGAGCCTGGCAAATTATTCATCGAGATATAATGCATCTAAGGAATCGCCCTTTTAAAGACGGACTGGGTGGCACTGAGCCGGCATATATTTCTGATAGTGATCAATTGGGTGTTCGCTTTAGCCGAGGTGGCGGGCCAATGATAGCCACAAACCCTAGTGGTATCAGACGAATTTATTATAGTCTTAGTAGCTCTGGGCAGCTAATAAGACAGTCATGGGGTATCTCTGAATCCCCTAGATACAGTGATGGAGTTACTTTGGTTGTGCTGGATGAGGTGTCGGAGGTATTGTTTGAGCAGCTTGATGATGCCAAAGGCTATACTGTTAATTGGCCCCCTGCATCTAGTAAAAATTCAGCAGTATTTCCAAAAATGATTCGCGTCACTATACGCTTGAAAAACAATATTGAGACATCCAGATTATTTATAGGGTTGGATGCCTGATGATGACCTCTAGATCTCATCAATACGGAGTTGCGCTGGTTGCGGCATTGATTCTGATGACCAGTATCGTATTTATTTTGGGTAATATATTTTACCGGCATCAAATTAGCGTAGCTCAATCAACGCTTACCATGCATCAAAATCAAGCTTATTTCCTAGCGCTGAGTGCTGAAAGTTGGGCAAAACAACTTTTGGACGAGGACGCTGACGAATCATCCTTTGATCATAATAACGAGCTTTGGTCTCAGGCAATCCCTGCTATGCCAGTGGATGGAGGGCTGATAAACGGTTGTATATCGGATATGCAAAGTCGGTTTAACCTGAATAGTTTAGTGAAATACACCAATGCTACGCAATTAACGTCAGTTATAAATAGTGAGAATAATAACCACGCCACGGTATGGAATAATATTTTACGCCTAAAAGAAATTCCGCCAGATCAAAGCCGCCTTGAAACAATCATAGACTGGATAGATAAAGATTCCTCAACCATAGGCACAAGCGGTGCTGAGCAAGAAATTTATGAAAGTATGAGGCCGCCGCGAATGATAGCAGATTCGCAACTTGTTCAGCCCAGTGAGTTGGCTGAGGTGATGGGTTATAATTTGGTAGAGGTTCAGCAGTTAATGCCTGTGATCACTGCCTTGCCAGTCGCTTTAAAAACTAAGCCCAATCAAATAGAGCCCTATGCAATAAATATTAATACAGCAGCTGATGAGTTGTTGTTAGCCATGGGCGGTGATTTCGATATGATCTTTAAAGATGCCGTGATTAATAACCGACCTTTCGAGCAAATACAGGACTTTTACGATAAATTAGCCTTTGAGCTTGGGTATCCAGAGGATAATATCAAACAGCGTTGGCCAGAGGATCTTATTGCCATCGCCACCCAGTTTTTTGAGTTGTATCTTGAAGTGACTCTAGGGGAGGCGCGAATTGAAGTTCGAAGTATTATTATGCGCCGATTTAATGCAGATTCGGTTATACTCTCAAGATCAATGACAACAGTTCCCGCTAGTATCGACAAAAACAGTGCCTCGGCACTGTTGGGCAAGATGCTTGGAAAGGAATCTGATGATGAAGCAGAAAATAATTTCGATGAAGAGCAGGTAGTGCCTGCTTGTATAACGATTGGGGCCTAAAATGACATTGCCAGCGGACCATATTCACAATCTTGATAGCTATATCACCAATGAGGGTGAGGCTTTTGAGGCGCCGGCAGATAAAGATTCGGTCAATATGGATCTATGGGTGCCATCCGAGCTGGTGAGCTTTCATTTGGTGGAGCCTCCGGTTGCACCTAAGCGAAAATGGGCTGAATTAATCCCCTGGATACTCGAAGACCGGATATTACAGCCTATTGAAGAGATGCATTTTGTGGACTGTGGGCAAAATACTGATGGTCAAATTCAAGTCTTAGTGGTGAGTAAGTTAGATCTGCAAAATTGGCAGCGTATTGCGCAAAATTCGGCTGCGGTAGCCTATGGCATGTATCCAGATTATTTGGCGCTTCCATGGGAAGCTGGACGAATTTTTGTGGGTTGGCGTGACGGTGTATGTTTGGTGAGATATGGCGCACTAGAGGGCTTTGCAGCCACTCCTGAAATGTCTTGGTCAATGATTGAGTCATTGCTAAAAGAAGATTCAGGGCTAAAGGTTTCTTTATCAGTTCCCAATGTTGATTTAGTGCCGCAAGCCTTAGTTGAGTTGGCAGACATCAATGATGCTGAGTTAGACTGGCAGTTTTCCTCGCCACCCACTCAGTGTAACTTGCTAACCGGAGACTATGGGCGCGCGTTTTCAGTAGATGCACTCATAGCTTGGGTGCCTGTTTCAGTGCTAGCAATGGCTACTATTTTGTTGTCGGTCATGTACTTCGATATTGCTAATACCAACAGAGCACAACAAATTAATCAGCTAGAAAATAATTTAACACAGGGATATTCGCGTCTATTTAAAGGCCGAAGACCTGAAGCGAATGAAGTTCGCTTTGAGGCTGAAAAGAATATTGCCTCGCTGTTTGAACAGCGAGCCGGTTTGAATTCTCAGCCAGTAGCGGGTTTAACCGCTTTAGACAGATTAATGTCTGGCTGTGGATGTCAGCTCAGCGCATTGAGCCTGTCAGAAAATACTATTGTCATGAACATCGAAAATGGTTCGGCACTTAAAAAGAGAAAGCTAAATGTGCCAGGCTACCGGGTTGCGATCACACAGCAATCGGGTGGTGATGAAAATGCAATTGAAATGCGTCTCACTCCAGTAAAAACGGAGGCAGACTCATGAATGACATTCTATCGACAATAATGAATACTTTTGCAACCATGCAGCCGCGAGAAAAACTGTTTTTAAAAGCCGGTGGCGCGTTAATATTGGTTGTCTTTTTGGTATTGCTTTTACTACCCAGTATAGAAAAGTATCAACAATTAAATGAACAAAGAAATAGTTTAGAGGCCGACATGGCTTGGCTGGTTGAGCAGAGAGATCTCGTTGCCGGTTTATCTAATGGTTGCCCAAAGATGAGTCAGTCTAATGAAGATCAAAAAGCTAATCTCTCTAATATCGCAAAGCGTAATCAGCTCAAGGTCGAGAGCATCACTGATAATAAGCAGTCTTTTGTGCTTTCAGTATCCGCTGATGAGGGTAATAAATTTTTAAAGTCGATTTATCAGATTGCCTGTCAAGGCTATAACTTTGTGGGTATTAACCTTAATCCAGAAGATGAAAAATTATCGCTTTTGAAGGCAACTTTTGAGGTACAGCGTGTTAAATAATATCTCTCAAATAACCCAGGTCCTTAAAGCGCAGCTAATTCCCTTGACGGCTTTAGGCTTGCTGACATTTGCGCTGGCCATAGCTATGGTTGTTGAAAAGTTTAGCGCAGAAGTGGAAGAAATAGCGATTCAGCAGGTGCGAGCTCCTGCAAAGATCAGCTTTAACTGGTTTGGCGTCAAGGCTGTCGCGCAGAAGCAGGTGGATATGTCGAATATCTACGATGAACTGCCTACTGCGGATATTGATGCCCGATTGCTGGGTGTTATTGTTGCCGGTGACGTCTCATCTGCAACGGTAAAATTTGGTGGTTCCAAAGAAGTCGTGCATTTTAAAGGCGATAAACTTAACGCCAAGACGACTATAATTGATATACAGGGTTATCGGCTTGTGGTGCGTCAAGATGGCGTTAACAAACAGATGCTAATGCAAAAGCCGGATTCAATTATTGAACAGTCCAAGGGTGTAGGTACAGCTTCTGGTTCTAAAGATAAGGCCAGCGGCTTCTCTTTAGCTAATATGTTTGGTGCTGTGCCGGTTATGGTGCAGGGCTCTACAGGGTTCAAAGTTAATAATTTATCAACTGAAATGCAGCAGTTGGCAGATATCCAAGAAGGCGACATCATTGCGCAGGTGGATGGTGTGCCTATTAGTGAAATTATGGCTAATCCGGCGATGTGGCTAAAGTTTAGCTCATCTACCAGTTTGCCACTTTCAGTAATGAGAGATAATCAGATGCAGATAATTTATATCAATGCGTCTAGTCTTTCGGCTAAAATGATGCCTAGTCTTGGGCTCTAGCCGTACTATGAATATTAAAATTAAAAAATGGTTAAAAATATGAAAGTGGGTCATGTAAATATGCGTTCTAGTCTCCTTAAATGGTCACTAAGTTTGATCCTTTCGCTGAGCTTTGTCGCAGAGGCAATGGCGGCAGATATGGTTAAGATTAACTTTCGAGATGCTGATATCCGCAGCGTGATTGAAAGTGTTGCTGAAATCACGGGTGAATCTTTTGTTTTAGACCCAAGGGTAAAAGGCAAGGTCACTATTATATCGCCTGAGACCATTGATAAAACGTTGCTTTATGAAGCGATTCTTTCGGCGATTCAGGTACAGGGATACCAAGCAGTGCGCGATGGCGCGGTTACCCGAGTCTTGCCTTTTAACCAGTCTTTTAATCTTGCCGGTGGCGGACAAAGTGAGCTGGTAACAGAAATCCTTAAAGTTCGATTTGTTCAGGCTGCAACCCTAATTCCAGTGTTAAAACCTTTAATGAGTAATGGCGCTCGTGTTCAGGCATATAACCAAAGTAATTATTTGGTGGTATCGGATATTCGCTCTAATGTTGAACGTTTTAAAATGTTACTTAATGAGTTGGATGATCCCGATCAAACTGCGGTTGAGGTTATTACGCTTGAGCATATTTCTGCTGCAGAGGCTGTTCATATTGCTGGACAATTAAAGCAGTTGCAAAAACAAGAGCTCTCTCTAGTAGAAGATGATCTAAATAACCGCGTTATTGTTAGCGGCCCTGGTTCTGCCAGAACTGCCTTTAGAGAAATGCTCAAATCGTTGGATGTACCCCTAAGCAGTAAGGGTAGCGTTGAAGTGATTTACCTTAATTACTCGCGGGCTTCTGAATTAAAACCGGTTCTTGATGGTTTGTTAACTTCCGAAATATTACTGCGCTTAGCCGGTGAAACTAGCGGCAAGGGTAAAAAAGGCGGTGCTAAGGCCAGTTACAAAGTAGAAATTGATGAATTAAACAATGCACTTATCTTGGCCGCGCCGGCTGCGGTTATTCGTGAGGTTAAAAGTATTGTTGAAAAGCTAGATATTTCAAGACCACAGGTATTAATTGAAGCGGTTATTGCTCAGCTTTCAGAAGGCCAGGCTAAAAAATTAGGTGTCGATATTCTCTTTACTAGCAAGGATACCGGTGGTTATTTAACTAACTTTGACGGACTACTGGGCTCGTTGGTTGGTGCAGGGTTAGGTGGTACTCCGGATTCCGCAACCCTTAATACGTTGATAGGTGGCATACCTAATTCACCTGTAGCCTTCGGTGGTGAATTTAATCCAAACACAGGTAAGGGTATGGGGCTTTTGGTTCAGGCCTTAAAAAATGATAGTGATACTAATATCCTGTCCACGCCATCAGTGGTGACATTGGACAATGAAGAGGCTTCCCTATCCTCGGGTAAAGAAGTGCCTTTCCAGACGGGCACCTATGCTAACAGTAACAGTGGCTCGAGTAGTAGTAATCCATTTACTACCTTTAATCGTGAAGAAGTAGGCATACTCTTAAAGGTTAAGCCTCAGATTAGTAAGGGTAATGCAGTGCGATTGGAAATTGAGCAGGAGTCTTCCAAAGTTGAGGCGGGTGGTAAAGAAGGTCTTCAAACGACCACTAAGAACACCATTAAAACTAATGTAATGATTGAGGATGGCGAGTTACTGATTCTTGGTGGGCTCATTGAAGATACCTACACCCAGAGTGAATCTAAGGTGCCATTATTAGGTGATATTCCGTTGTTGGGTAGACTGTTTAAATCGGCATCAAAAGCTAAAGATAAGCAGGTATTGATGATGTTTATTCGCCCCACCATCATTCGTAATCCTGAAGATGCCAAAAATTTATCTGATGAGCGCTTTCAGCATCTGATTAGTCGTGATCTTGACGGTAAAAAGAAGAGTCTGTTGAGTGATCAGCTTAAAGAAATTATCAAACAAGAGCCGAGACCAGAGGCCGAGTAACCGTGCTATATGAGCATTTATCAGCAGTATTTTTCCCTTAGTTGCGAACCTTTTTCTATAGTTCCTGACCCGGGATTTTTATATCCCAGTAGTCAGCATCGCCAAGCGGTTGCCCATCTCAAATATGGTTTAGACCGAGAGGGTGGTTTTGTTCTTCTTACCGGTGAAGTAGGTACCGGAAAAACCACATTAACTCGAACCCTTATCAAGCGGCTCCCTGCCCATGTTCGGGTTGCCTATGTGCTGAATAGCACCTTTGATGCTGCCGATGTTTTAGCCAGCATCTGTCAGGAATTAGGCATTAAACTTCCTAAATCGTCAAAAACCTCTCTCACCAAAAACTGCGTAGATGCTTTGAATGCTGACCTTATTGAATCTCATGCAGAGGGTAAGAAAACGCTTGTGGTGATTGAGGAAGCTCAGAATTTAAGTCCTGAAGTTCTTGAGATTCTTCGTTTGTTAAGTAATCTCGAGACAGCGACTCACAAATTACTGCATATTCTATTAGTCGGTCAGCCAGAGCTCCTTGAAACCTTGGCCCAAAAAGATCAGCGCCAGTTAAATCAGCGTGTAGTGGCTCGTTTTCATCTATTACCTTTGGAAAAAACTGATGTAGCCAATTATGTTAATCACCGGCTACATCACGCAGGTGCTAATCGAGCGATTTTTGAAAGTTCGGCGATGACGACATTGTTTAAATTAACCCAGGGCGTACCGCGGTTGATTAATCTTATTTGCCATCATGCAATGCTGGCAGCCTATGCTACAGGGACTAAAACTGTGTCCGCTAAGCTGGTAAAAGCGGCCGCAGTGGAAATTTTCGATATAGAAAAGCCGAAACAAAAATCATCTGGCAGAGTAGGTTGGAGTCTTGTTTTTTGTGCGGTGGTTGCGCTATTAGCGGGTGTCGCTTTTTATGCTGATCAATTACCTACTAATACTTTGATCAATGCTCAATCTGTTGAAGTGCCGGTTAACGTTGAAATTAACGATGAAACTGTGACGCAACCATTAATAGAGGTGGTTGAGTCGCTGCCATTAATAGTGGAAGTTGAGTCGCAACCATTAATTCTGCCGATTGCGCCTGAAGAGATTATTTTAGACTCAAAGCCAAAATCAGAGTCAGAGCCTGCAGTATTTGAAACTTCAGACCCCCCCGTATTTAATAATCCATTTACGGCTCTATTTGCTCTTTGGTCGGTGGAGATTGAGCCGTTATTTTCGGAAGAAGAGGTTTATTCGGTGGCTGCTGAAAATGAATTGGGCGCTGAAAAACTGATTAACTTACTGCTTTCTGAATTAATTGAACTGGACCGCGTTGGCATAGTCTGGGTGCGTGATGATAATAATCGGCTAAAAAGCTATGTGCTGACGGCTATTGATTCAGGCTTTGTAAATCTGCAGGGTGTAAAGGGTGAGCGAAAAGAAACCCTAGAGTGGTTAGCTGAAAATTGGAATGGCGCATTTTTACACCTCTGGCATAGGCCAATTGATATTTTAAGTTTGCGCTTAGGCGACAAAAATGCCGTGGCATTAGACTGGTTGCAGTCTCGCTTGTTACAGATCGATAATATTTATCAGCCGATTATTACCGGCGGATATTTTAATGAAGCGGTGAGATTACAGGTACTTAACTTCCAGCAACAGCAGGGTATTCGAGCTGATGGTGTGGTGGGTCAACAAACAATCATGAAGATCAATGAGCTTACCATGTCGAGTTTACCGCGTTTAAGTAAGGGTATTACTGAGAGGGCTAAAATCTAATGTCATTTATACTAAATGCCCTTAAAAAAGCTGAGCAGGATAGATTGCGCGAGGACCCTAAGGATCTTGAAGATTTTGCCAGTGCAAGATGGGATCCCTACGAACAAAAGGCCTCATCCAGTAACCCTCTGATGATATTTTCTGCTGTGGTGCTTCTCGTATTGTCAGTTGGTGTGCTGTTTTACCTTATGAATGACAGGGGGTTAAAACAGAATAACTCAGTGGTTAATACGCTTGAAGCTAATACTTCGCCTGTTGAGATACCTGAATCGGTTTCTACTGCACAGATTAAACCCATAGACCCTATGGCATTGCCCTTATTAAATATTTCTGGGCACATGTTTTTTGCGCAGGGCTCATCTTCAAATCGGTTATTTGCTAATGACCAGTCGTTTAAAGAGGGTGATTTAGTCGCCAATGGTTGGGTGCTAATGGCTATTCAGTTAGACGGTATCAAGCTTAAAAAGAATGAACGATTAGAGTTTATTACTTACCCCTAAAAACCGTTTTTAGTCCATCAATTGTTGAAGCTTTTTAAGCTGCTTGAGATTCTGCGCCTGACTGGCTTTTTTCTCGGATGTTTCAGGCAGACTCTTGGGTATTTCTATCTCTAGTTTCTCACCAGCAAGAACGCGATCGCAGTATTTGCGGTATATTTCGTTGAATATCGGATAGGCTTTTCTTTCAATTTCATTGGCCAGCATATGCCAGCCACTATCACGACCTGCTAGATAAACAGCGGCATGAGACCAGAGCTGTTCGGCTTTAGGGCTAGGTTTGTTACAGGCCTCTATATAGGCATTGCGCGAATTGGGCAGGCCCTTAGGCATACCAACCTGACGGCAGGCTTCAAGCATTTTATGAAGAGTGGGAAGGTAGTCACTATCGGCAATAATTTTTTCCGCGGCATCGCAGATAGTTTTAGCGCTAAATAACGACAGCTTGTTTAACCACAGATTTTTAGCCAGGTTTTCAGATTTAGTATTGTCGCCAAAAGCACTGAAATATTGATTATGATAATTTATTTGAAACAGCGCAAAAACCTGATTGATGGCATCAATCAGTTGCGGATCCTGCTTTTTTTTATCAGGATGCCCAGCTTCTGTCTGAGAGCGCGTCGATGATGCTGCGATCTCTGATGCGACCTGCTGAATCAGATCCTTGCTGTTTGCCATAATTATTTCCTGCAGTCTGGGGTTGGCTGTGCCTTGCCCACTGACGTTTAACATATTGTAAAAATTTGGTGCTCCAAGAGCACTGTGCTGAGCCATTTTCTTGCCAGTAAAGCACAAATTCTGGAATTAGTCTTTCTGCAAAATCGCGCTCAATATTAGCCATGCGCAACACATCATAAACAGACTCATTAGGTTGCCAAGAGCCAGTAATAATCTGTGGTGATTTGTCCTGATTCATCATGCCATTAAAAAACTGCCACTGGCGACGAACATGCTGAACAAATTTTGAGTCCCAGGTACTTGAAGCCTCACCTGTGCCTCGCCAATAAAGGATAAATTCAGGAATCGCATCTTCGATAAAATTAATATTGATCGCACCCTGTTTGCAGAGGATATCCATTGCATCCTGCGAAGGTTGCCACTGACCGGTAATGGGCTGCTGTTTATTTTTTCTATAGCTTGCTGTTTCTGCTTGTTGCCATTGACGCCAAACTTCTTTGATATATTTTGAATCCCAGCTATGCCGAGGTACGTTTCTATCGCGCCAATAGGCAACAAACTGAGGTACCTGTTGGCGGGCAAATTCACTAGTTACCCCTAACTGAGAAAGCTGGCGCAGGCTGTCTTCACTGGGTTGCCAGCTATTGCCCATAGGTTTGGCTGAATGGGCTTTAGTTGTGGGTTGAGGCACTGGTTTTGATGTAGCCGCAGATCTAGCCGTCGAGGTTTGCTCATTGAAGGCAAAACGAAAATCTTGAGTCGCCAAAAAGGCGCCACCACCTACTAGTAAAAGACCTTTTTCGTGAAGGCTTGCGGTTAAGCGGCCAATATCCTGTTCATTCCAAAAAGGACTGAGATCCAGCAGGCGCTGACCGGAAACTGTTGTCCAAGTAAAACCACTGCTGACTACATGCTCAGAATGACTTGCACATTCTTGCAGGATTTGCAGCAGAATCGCTTCCTCAAGGCCTAAAGTGGCAGCTAGAGTGGGCGAAAAAACGATGGGTTTTTCTGGAATTAAAGACATGTTCTTACTTTATCAGAAACAGTCTCAATGAACGAGAAAATAGTCTCTTCGGACACTAATGTTTGACATAAATTAAGTTTGAAAATGATCACTGTTTGGTTTACTGTATATAAAAACAGTAATGGAGAAAAAGATTGCCAACTAAACCCAAAACTGCCTACGTGTGCAGTGAGTGCGGGTCTGACTATCATAAATGGCAGGGGCAATGTAATGATTGTCACGCATGGAATAGTTTAACTGAGGTCCGCCTTGGGGCCGCGACCCGCTCATCGCCAATATCGAGAACGGGCTTTGCGGCAGCGGTTGATGGTCAGGTGAAAACACTGGCGGAAATTACTCTGGATGAGATTCCTCGAATAAGTACCTCCGTGGGAGAGCTTGATCTGGTGTTGGGCGGTGGCTTAGTGCCAGGCTCGGTGATTTTGGTGGGGGGTGAACCTGGGGCAGGTAAGAGTACATTGTTATTGCAGACCTTATGCAAGTTAGCAGATACAGAATCTGCACTCTATATTACCGGTGAAGAATCGCCTCAGCAGGTAGCCATGCGCGCATCGCGATTGCAGTTACCCACCGACAAGCTAGAAATTATGGCTGAAACTTCGGTAGAAACTGTCTGTGCAGTGGCTCAGCAGAAAAAACCTAAGATTATGGTCATCGATTCCATTCAAGTGATGCATATGGAAGAGGTCACTTCCGCCCCCGGCAGTGTATCGCAGGTGCGTGAAAGTGCCTCCATGTTGGTGCGCTATGCCAAGCAGACCAATACCGTATTGATTTTGGTGGGTCATGTGACCAAGGACGGCTCATTAGCAGGGCCAAAAGTACTAGAGCATATGATTGATTGCTCGCTAATGCTTGAAGGCAACAGTGATAGCCAATTTAGAACCCTGCGCAGTCATAAAAACCGCTTTGGCGCAGTCAATGAACTTGGTGTATTTGCCATGACCGATAAAGGGATGGTTGAAGTGGCCAACCCCTCGGCAATTTTCTTACAGCGCGGTGAGGATATTTCATCGGGTAGTGTGGTGATGGTGGTCTGGGAGGGCACGCGCCCCTTACTAGTGGAATTACAGGCGCTGGTGGATGATAGCCATCTGGGCAACCCCCGTCGTGTGACGGTAGGTCTAGATCATAACCGACTGTCTATGTTACTGGCAGTTCTGCATCGTCATGGCGGTATTATGGCGGGTGATCAGGATGTTTTTGTGAATGTGGTGGGTGGTGTCAAAGTACTAGAGACCAGTGCTGACCTAGCCCTGATAATGGCGGTTATTTCCAGTTTTAGAGATAGTCCGCTGCCTGAAGACCTTGTGGTGTTTGGTGAGGTGGGTTTGGCGGGGGAAATTCGCCCCGTCGCCAATGGCCAAGAACGCTTGCGCGAGGCCGCCAAGCATGGCTTTAAGCACGCCATAGTGCCTGCCGGCAATAGACCCAAACAGCCCATCAAAGGTATGAAAGTGACCGCGGTGCGCACAGTCAATCAAGCCCTAGAGGCTTTATCATAATTAATTAAGTGGTTTAACTATTTTTTCTATGGTTAAATTGCTACTTTGCTTCGGCAACAGGTTCTCTTTGATTGAATTCTTAAATCGAAGAGTGAAACGGGAAATTGGTGCGTTTGTTCTTTTGTTAGTAAAAGATCCAACTATTCCAATACTGCCCCCGCAACGGTAGGTAAGAATGTTAGGTTGTATGACCACTGTGCTCCAATGAGGCATGGGAAGGTAATCTAGCAGAGACACTAACTAGTGGCTCACTTACAAGTCCGGAGACCGGCCTGTCGCTATGCAGACAAACCACGGGGTGTGGTCTTGCGCTGGTCGACGGTTTTTGCTGTCTATTCGCCTGTCTATACCCTGTGAAAACTAAAATAATTATGCTCGGGTGAGAGTACACAGGTTCTTATAATGAAAAAATTTATCAATCTATCCCTAGGTTTAAGCCTAGTTCCGTTTTTTGCGCTGTCTTCGGTGAATGCTGAAGAGGTTCAAGATGTTGAAAATATTATTGTTACTGAAAGTAGAATTCCAACCATTGTTTCAGAAAGTTTAAGCGCAATTTCTGTTATTACAAGAGAAGATATTGAAAGATATCAGGCAACAGATTTATATGATTTGATGTCTCGGTTACCAGGAGTTTCAATGTTGCGAAATGGCGTGCGCGGCTCTGCAACCAGTTTATCTATCAGAGGCAATCAGGGTGATCACTCTTTATTTTTGGTTGATGGCGTCCGTATCGGTAGTGCAACCTTGGGTAGTGCAACACTCGGCTTAATCAATACTAACTCTATTGAGCGTATTGAAGTTGTTCGCGGACCAAAATCTAATCTTTATGGTGCAGACGCTATTGGTGGTGTGGTTAATATTATTACCCGTGATGCTGCTGATATGGATTCGTTGCAGGTTAAATCATCAGTTGGAAGTAATGGCACCAAAGAAACAACATTATCTGCAGGGACAACTCAGGGCAAAAGTAGTTATTCTGCAGTACTTAATACCTATAAAACAGATGGCATTGATAGTACCTATGATACGTCTTTTCTTCATGGCGACGAGGATGGGCACGAAAATGATAGTATTGCTCTTCGTTATGGTTATGAAATTAATGATGACGCCAAACTAAGTCTTTCATATAACAGTAACGACTCATCGACTGATTATGATGCTTCTTGTGCCACATATGATGAGAATTGGAATAAGAATGAATCGCCTTGCTCTATTTATAATGAGACTAAAATAACATCTCTGTCTTCATCATTGGATCTTGATATTACTGATAGTTGGTCTACGAATATTCAGCTAGGAAAAAGTACAGACAATGCGGAAGAGTTATCTGCTGATGTCGATTTATCTCAGTTTTATTTGGATGGAATCTTTAATACAACTAAGACTGAAGCTACCTGGTTTAATGCAATTGAGCTCGAAGCAGATACTTTGTTATCTCTAAGTTTAGATTATCAAAAGGATGAGGTTGATAGCTCCAATAATTATGATGTTTCCAGTCGAGACAATAAAGCGGCCTTCCTTCAGTACAAATTAAAATCCGATGGGGCAGATGTTAGTTTCGGAGCTCGAAGAGATGATAATGAGCAATTTGGGGAACATACCACAACCTCAGTAATGGCTGGACAAGATGTGTCTGATAATGTGCGTTTAAATTTCTCTTATGGGGAAGGGTTCAAGGCACCAACCTTCAATGATCTTTATTATCCAGGTTCTGGTAACGCTAATCTAATGCCAGAGGAGTCGAAGAACTATGAATTAGGCTTGAAGGCTAATTGGAATAACTCTTCGTTAAATGTGGGATTGTTTAACAACTCTATTGAGAACATAATCTTGTGGAACTCATCTATCTCTGCGCCTGATAATACTGAAAATGTTGAAATTTCAGGATTAGAGTTTTCATTGAATACTCAGGTTGCAAATTGGATGCTTGGCTTATCAGGCACAGTGATGAATCCTGAAGATAAATCTAGTGGCAATATCTTAGTTCGACGTGCTGAGCGTTCTGCATCCTTGGATGGGGATTATTCAGTAGGTAATTATGGTCTAGGATTTACAATTTACAGCCAAAGTCATACCTTTGATGATGCTGCTAATACATTGCGATTAGGTGGTTATACTACTCTTGCTTTGCGTGCAAACTTTGACTTGAGCGATAACTGGAAAGTGAAAGTTAATGCAAACAACTTAAATGATAAAGAGTATGTTACAGCCAGCGGATTTTTGGGTAATTACAGATCTATGGGTCGTGAGTTATTATTCACCGTGGCCTATACGCCAAGTTTTTAATTAACCCTATGGCTTATTTTTAGACATAGTTTGAGGAGCTCATGGAAAATACAGCAAAAAATAATGACGTGCACAAAAATAAGATGCAAAAACTCAAAGAGAATATAGATGCCTCTATTGAGTCTGCTTCTTTAGAACGTGGTGTGTGTATTTTACTGACCGGTAATGGCAAGGGTAAAACCAGTTCTGCCTTCGGTATGGTAATGCGTGCGCTTGGTTATGGGCACAAAGTCGCTGTAGTGCAGTTTATTAAGGGTGAGCAACTTTCTGGTGAAGAACTTTATCTGCGGGATCAATGCCCGCAGGTAAAGTTTTATCAGATGGGTACCGGTTTTACTTGGGATACTCAGGATCGTTCAGGGGATATTGCTGCGGCAGAAAAAACCTGGGCAGTGGCTGAAGAAGCTCTGGCTGATAAGCAGTATGACTTGGTTGTATTAGACGAACTAACCTATATGCTGAGTTTTAAATACCTCGATAAACAGCTTGTTTTAAATGCCTTACAGAATCGTCCCTTTGAGCAATCACTAGTGGTTACTGGCCGTGGTGGTGGTAGTGAGCTAGCAGAGTTGGCTGATACGGTTTCTGAGGTCAAGGAAGTTAAGCATGCCTACAACGAGGGCGTTATGGCTCGAAAGGGTGTGGATTTTTAGTTGCGTTATCTGTCTGCCGCCAGGTTAATCTGGTGTCTGGCATTTTTGCTGCCAGTGGTGGCGTTTGTCTCCCTATCTGTGGGGACAGTTAACTTTTCATTTTTTCAAATCATTGAAACGGTCTTGCTTTCAATGGGTGGACATTCTGAGCCATCGCAAATTCAAAGTATTATTATGGAAATTCGCTTACCACGGCTTATTCTAGCCCTGTTGGTGGGTGCTGTTCTGGCGATTTTGGGCGCTGTTATGCAGGGCTTATTTCGTAACCCATTGGCTGACCCGTCGCTTATTGGTGTGTCGGGTGGTGCTTCAGTGGGTGCTAGTATTGTGATTGTTACCGCGGGTGGGGCTATGCTTTCACCCTTAGCCGGACTGTCAATGGTTGCCTTGGGTGCATTTATTGGCGGAGTTATTACTACATTGGTGGTGTATCGGGTGGCAACTTCTAGTTTGGGCACCTCTGTGACTACGATGTTATTGGCGGGCATTGCCATTGGTGCTATTGCCGGTGCTTTTAATAGCCTGTTAAGTTATTTTTCTGACAATCAAATGTTGCGCCAAATTAGCGTTTGGCAGATGGGTAACCTTGGCGGAGCTAACTGGCAAAAAGCCAGCCTTATGGCGGCAGTGTCGTTAATTATTTTTTCTCTTTTACCCGGTCATGCAAAATCATTGAATGCATTTTTGCTGGGTGAGTCTGAGGCGCGTCATTTGGGTATTGATGTGCAGCGCATAAAGCGTCAGTTAATTTTCTTAACCGCATTGGGTGTTGGGGTTAGTGTAGCCCTTGCGGGGTTAATTGGTTTTGTTGGCTTGGTTATTCCCCATATGGTGAGGTTGTTGATTGGCCCTGACCACCGCGCCCTATTGCCCGCATCTGCTTTGGCGGGGGCTAGCTTATTGTTGATTGCTGATAGCATCGCCCGAGTGGTGGTATTGCCCGCAGAACTGCCCACGGGCATTTTGACTGCATTACTAGGTGCGCCATTTTTTGTGGTGCTATTACTTAAGCAGCAAGGGGAGATTTAGCTATGTCGATTGTCGCTAATGATCTTTATTTGCACCTTTCGGGTTTTGACTTACTGCGTAATATTGATCTTACAATTGAGGCGGGCAAGGTCAATGCTTTGGTAGGCCCCAATGGCGCAGGCAAGTCGAGCTTGTTGCGTGTGTTAACCGGTGAAATTAAGCCCACTAAAGGCGATGTGCTGATTAATCAGCAACAATTAAATGATTGGTCGATTCAGGATAGAGCCAATTTACTGGCGGTATTGCCCCAGCACAGCGAGCTTAATTTTCCATTTACTGCCGCCGAAGTGGTTGGGCTAGGGCGCATTCCCCATAAAACAGGTTTTGCCAAAGATCAGGCAATTATTGCCGAGGCGTTGGCGCTGGTCGATGCTAGTTATTTACAGCGCAGGCTTTACACTCAGATGTCGGGGGGTGAAAAACAGCGGGTTCAATTAGCGAGAGTATTGGCGCAAATTTGGCAGCCCAGCGACCTAGGCGAGCAATTTTTAGTATTGGATGAGCCTACCGCGGCTTTTGACTTATCTCATCAGCAGTTAACCCTAAGTATTGTTAAGCAGTTAGCTGACCGTGGTGTTGGTGTGCTTATGGTGCTTCACGATTTAAATTTGGCGGCGCGCTGTGCTGATAATCTGGTGGTGGTTAATGGTGGCACCATTGAGGCATCGGGAACCCCAGAAAAAGTACTCACTAAAGAATTAATTCATCAGGTGTTTGATGTGCAGTCAGTGATTGCTGAGCATCCTGTGGCGAAAACACCGCTGGTAATTACCTGATGTTTTATCGATACCTATTATTAGTAGGCTTATTAGTCTGCTGTCAGGCCCATGCCGCTATTGAAGTGATCGATGATAATGGTGACAAACTTAGCTTAAATTCTGCGGCTAATCGCATTATCAGCCTTTCCCCTAATACCACCGAAATATTATTCCATATTGGTGCAGGCAATAAGATTGTCGGTGCCGATGAATATAGTAATTACCCTCCCGCGGCTAACGACATTATTCGGGTGAATAATCATGCGGCGGCTAACTATGAATTAATTATTTCCCTCAAGCCGGATTTAGTTATTGCCTGGCAATCAGGCAATGGTGAAAAAATTATTACTCGATTAAGAGAGTTGGGCTTGCCGGTTTTTGTGGTTGAGACTCAGTCGATGGCAGATATTCCTTCCCTTTATAAACGCCTAGGGAAGCTCTCTGGCCATTCAAAACAGGCGGATCAGCAGGCAGAAATTTTTGCTGATAAATTACAGCAGTTGCATCAATCCTTTGCTTCTAGAGCAGAGATAAGAACCTTTTATCAAATTTGGAATGACCCGTTAATGACACTTAATGGGGAGCATATTCTGACCGATATTATCGAGCTCTGTGGAGGAGTTAATGTATTTGAAAATTCCGCGGCGCTAGTGCCCTATGTCAATATGGAGTCAGTTCTAGCTAAGGACCCGCAGGTGATTATTTCCGGTGGTGCTAATCAGAATGATTTGTGGGATTTGGGTATTTGGCAGAAGTGGTCAGGTCTTAGTGCGGTGAAAAACAAACAGATCTATTCAATACCCTCGGATCTTTTGCAGCGTCATTCTGATCGCATCTTACAGGGCGCGGAATTGGTCTGTCAGCATCTAGAGCAGGCGCGCTCTGCTACTAAAGTGGTTTCTAATAAAATAGCCCCTAAGATTTAAAGCATCTAAGTAAAACCCTTAGACATAAAAAAACCGCTAACTAAGTTAGCGGCTTTGAGTGCCCAATATATTTTTTATTTTTTAATGGGCCGCGTTATTACATTCGTTTTTTTCTTATTTTTATAGGTCATACCCCTTCTCATCGTGCTCTACAAGATCAACGCCCTGTAGTTCCTGCTCTTCATCTACCCGTAATACTAACAGTTTATCGACAAGTTTCAAGAGTAAATAAGTAATGATTGCAGTATAGGCAAAAGTTGCCACAACACCCACGATTTGAACCTGAACTTGGCTCGACATTGTCATGCCTTCATTGAAGCCTTGACCACTAAATACGCCTAAAGCGTCAGAGGCAAAAACACCCGCAAGAATAGTACCTAAGATACCGCCCACGCCGTGAACAGGGAATACATCAAGAGAATCATCAATTTTAAATTTCTGCTTGATCGCTTGAGTCGCGTAGTAACAAACGATACCAGCACTAAAGCCGATAACTAGTGCGCCACCTGGGCCAACAAAGCCAGAAGCTGGGGTGATGGTACCAAGACCAGCAACCATACCAGTTACAATACCCAGTACAGAAGGCTTACCATGTCTGATCCATTCCATCATCATCCAGGCTAATGAACCTGTTGCTGCTGAAATATGAGTCACAAGAATGGCCATACCTGCATCGCCGTTTGCTGCTAAGGCAGAGCCGCCGTTAAAACCAAACCAACCTACCCAAAGCATACCAGCACCAGTAACGGTCATAGTAAGATTGTGTGGAGGCATTGCCTGTGTTGGGAAGCCTTTACGGTTGCCAATAACCAGTGCTGCAACCAGTGCACCAACACCCGCTGTAATGTGAACTACAGTACCACCAGCGAAATCTAGAAGACCCATTTCGCCTAACCAACCGCCGCCCCAGACCCAATGAGTAATGGGCGCATAAACAGCGACTAACCAAAGACCACTGAACACTAACATAGCGCTAAAACGCATTCTTTCGGCAAAGGCACCTACAATAAGAGCTGGAGTAATAACCGCAAATGTCATTTGGAACATGGCAAATACTGATTCTGGAATATCACCAGCCATAGAACCTTCGGTGATGTTACCCATAAGAATATTATCTAGGTTACCGAAGTAGGCGTTGAGAGAACCACCATCGCCAAAGGCAATACTGTAACCAAATGCCAGCCAAATAATTGATGCTAGACAGGTAATAGCGAAACACTGCATTAAAACGGATAAAACGTTCTTAGAGCGAACCAAGCCGGCATAAAAAAGTGATAATCCTGGAATGGTCATAAACAGAACCAAGGCGGTTGATGTCATGATCCAAGATGTGTTGGCGCCATTAAGCTCTTGCCCAAGGGCTTGGCCAGATAATAAAGTTAATAGTAATGCGATCGCACCTCGCTGGAGGTTACTAGACTGTAGAAACATTGTTATTCCTCTGTATTTATAGCACCAAAACAGTGCCATTTATAATATTTAGTACACTAAACGCACTATAACAGTGCTTTTAGGTGGTCTGTAAGCTACATATAACCACTTAACTGTAATTTATAGCAATTTTTGTGCCAAAACAGAGCATTTTTAAAGTAAGAATAATTTTAGCCAGAGCGCCTAGCACCAAACAGGTGCTAGACGTGGTATTTAAGTGATTGGATAAGCTTTTTTTAACAAGAAAAACACAGCAATTAATTTTTTAATGATTTGTGTCTTACACGTTGGGGCTGCGCATTTGCACCCTCACGTTTAATTAAATCCTCATGGTAATCGGTGTAGTTGCCCTCAAAGAAGGTGACATCGCCACTGTCCTCATAGGCCAAGATATGCGTGGAAACGCGATCGAGGAACCAGCGGTCGTGGGAAATAACTAATACACAGCCGGGAAAGGACAGAATAGCTTCTTCAAGCGCTCGCAAGGTTTCGATATCGAGGTCGTTGGAGGGTTCATCTAAGAGAAGTACATTAGCGCCCTGTTTTAGGGTATTGGCAAGATGAAGTCGACCACGCTCACCACCAGAAAGTTCTCCTACACGTTTTTGCTGATCGGTACCCTTAAAGTTAAAGCGACCTACATAGGCTCTTGAAGAGACCTCGTAATTGTTGCCAATTTTTAAAGTATCCAGTCCGCCAGAGATGGCTTCCCACACGCTATGATTATCATTGAGCGCATCACGGGTCTGCTCTCCATAAGCCACCTTAACCGTTTCACCCAAGTCAATGGAACCGCTATCAGGTGTTTCAGTGCCAGCAATCATGCGAAATAATGTCGATTTACCCGCACCATTGCCGCCAATAATACCGACAATAGCCCCCTTGGGAACGGAAAGGGAAAGATCTTCAATAAGAACCTTATCATTGTAGGATTTACAAACCTTATTGATCTCTATGACCTTATCGCCCAGTCTTTGCCCCGGTGCTATATAGATCTCATTGGTTTCATTGCGAGTTTGAAAGTCCTGTGCATTCAGCTCTTCAAAGCGAGCAAGACGCGCCTTACTTTTTGCCTGTCGCCCTTTAGGGTTCTGTCGTACCCATTCTAATTCTTGTTTGAGTGCGCGCTGGCGTGAAACTTCCTGCTTGGCCTCAGTTTCAAGACGTTTTTCCTTATTTTCAAGCCAGGTAGAATAATTACCTTCATGGGGAATACCGTGGCCGCGATCAAGTTCTAAAATCCAGCCAGCAA
>Ga0213863_10000132_pt1 | contig 57806 bp, 51 predicted proteins | sample PICome_8_FD_160128 | JGI IMG/M metagenome (GOLD analysis project Ga0213863, IMG submission 160128) | Coastal seawater microbial communities near Pivers Island, North Carolina, United States - PICO497 | ecosystem: Environmental > Aquatic > Marine > Coastal | place: USA: North Carolina...
TACTTGCTGGTATTGGTATGTTGCTGGGTCTGGCAGTCTTTCTCACCTGTTATAGTTGGCTGGAGGGGAGAGCTGAGCCGCCAAATCCTCAAAAATTGTCAGAAAAAGTATTTTTGGGGATAAATATTGAATGGATGTGTTACCTGGTAGGACTGGGGATTATAGCTATTTCTATGATCTTGGTAATGAATGCTGAGCTAGTTGGCGGAATTCTGGGTCCAGTCGGCATTCTTATGTTTGTATGGCTTGTGGGCTATGCATTTACCAAGCTCGAAGGTGACGAGAGGTCAAGGATGCTGGCGGCTGTTTATTTTGTGCTCGCTCAAATACCTTTCTGGGCACTATTCGAGCAAGCAGGATCATCACTGAACCTATTTACCGCTCGCCTGGTCGATAGAGAGATTTTAGGATGGTCAGTACCCGGACCGGTATTTCAATCTTTAAATGCAGGTTTTATATTCATTTTTGCGCCTCTCGTAGCCTGGCTATGGGTCTGGCTCGCTAGGCGAAAGCTCAATCCATCAACGCCAGTCAAATTCGCGTTAGGTGTCGCGATGGCTGGTCTGGGTTTCTTGACTCTTGTTGCTGGGATGAAGGGTACGGGTGACATTGGTTTAACTCCGGTAATCTTTATTTTCCTAATTTATTGGATACATACGATGGGTGAGCTAATGGTCTCTCCTGTAGGCCTCTCTGCCGTCACTAAACTCGCTCCAGCGAGGGTTGTCGGCATGACAATGGGTGCTTGGTTCCTTTACTCAGGGCTTTCGAACTTTTTGGCTGGTGTAATTGCTCGAGCAACAGGCGCAGAGACTATTGGAGGGCAGATGACAAATGTTGCAGCGGCTAAGGCTGGTTACGTTGAGGTCTACTCTCAGGTTGGATTCATAGCTATAGGAATAGCTTTGGTGATGCTTTTAGTGTCTCCTGCTGTCAGCAAAATGATGCGTGGAGCTGATTAGACCCCTGAAATCAGTTTTATTTTGATGCAGTCAGGCTGCTAAGGGAGCATATTTTTGTGGGCAGATCTGTTTTATTTTCGATAGCTTGAGGTAACCATCCCCTATAGGGATAAATTACGCGATGTATCTTTAGATTGCTCACCCATGGCGATAATCCAAATCTCCCGATAGATTTTTTTGACCACACTGATTCGCGCGTGTATCAATCTTACAAAAACACACCAGATGATCTATCAAAATGTTAGATGCTAATTGTGTGATAACACTTTGTTGTGATTGGGCTGGATTTTATGGTGAAAACTTCTGTTAGACTAGCGATGATATGCGCTTTCGCTTAATGAAATTTAATAACTGCATTTTTGAAGGAGAGGAGTATGCCGCAAATAATAAATAGAAATGAAATTGACAATTACATTGGACATGAATGTGAGACGACTGATTGGTTCGAAGTTACTCAGGATCAGGTGGATGTATTCGCTGATTGTACGATTGATCGTCAGTTTATTCATATAGACCCTGTTGCCGCAGCAAAAACCCCTTTTGGAGGCACGATCGCTCACGGCTTCCTGACTCTCTCTATGCTTTCGTTTTTCTCCACGAGTTACAACTTAGTGATTGATGGTTTAACAATGGGAGTCAATAAAGGTTTTGATAAAGTGCGCTTCGTTTGCCCTGTTAGAGTTGGTAGTAAAATTAGGTGTCATGCGAAGGTGCTCGATATTACGGAAAAACGCCCCGGGCAATTTGATTTCAAGACAGAGGTTTCAGTTGAAATAGAGGGCGAAGAAAAACCTGCATTAGTTGCCGAGTGGCTCGTAGTCCAGATGGTAAATTAAATCCAATTTAGCACTTATAAAGAGGTAGAGGATGAGTATTAGTTTTGAAGGTCAAGTTGCAATCGTAACTGGTGCCGGTAATGGTTTAGGAAGAACGCATGCATTAGCTTTAGCTGAGCGCGGCGCTAAGGTGGTAGTTAATGATCTTGGAGGAGCTCGCGACGGGACTGGCGCCTCCTCAGATGCTGCTATGGAGGTTGTAAAGTTAATTCAAGACAATGGTGGTGAGGCCTTCGCGCATGGCGCAAACGTAGCAAAATTTGATGAAGTACAAGATATGGTAAGTCAGACGATGGAAAGGTGGGGTCGGGTAGATATCTTGATTAACAACGCTGGTATCCTGCGCGACAAGTCTTTTACTAAGATGGATTTGGCGGACTTCCGTTTGGTGATGGATGTCCATCTTATGGGATCGGTAAATTGTACCAAAGCTGTTTGGGAAATTATGCGAGAGCAGAATTACGGCCGCATTGTCATGACTACATCATCTAGCGGTATGTATGGTAATTTCGGCCAAACAAATTATGGGTCTGCTAAGATGGCAGTGCTAGGCTTTATGAACACGCTCGTGCTAGAAGGGGGTAAGTACAATATTCATGTCAATGCGCTATCCCCCACCGCTGGAACTCGTATGACAGAGGATTTACTTCCTCCTGCCATGTTGGATGTTATGACTGCAGAGTCAGTGACAGCAGGGGCGTTAGCCCTGTGTGATGAGAACGCTCCAACCAGGACAATTCTGTGCGCAGGTGCCGGAGGTTATGCCGTTGCTAATATGTACGAAACTGATGGTATTTTCTTATCTGTGGATCAGCAAAATCCTGACGTTGTTCGTGAAAATTGGAGTGAAATCGCTGACATTAAAAATCATCAAGCATTGGAGTCTGGTGGCAAGCAAACTGAGAAATTCGTCACCAAGGCAATGGCTGCTCTTCAAGTGTAGTGATTTAAAGTAAGTCAAGAATATTGAAGAAGATAACGCAGCTGTCGTTTCTGTTGCTCATATCTTCAACAAGAAAGAGTCAACTGTGTTTTTCAAAAACGGTTTTTGATTTGAGTCGTCCGTACAAATAATTGTCCCCGATTTTATAGGGCGTCGCTTCTATGTCCTAGATTTTAATTTGGTGAAAACTTGCCGCCTGTTTTTATACATTTGTAATTAGCATTTGCTGTTAGCATTCCTAGTTATCTGTTTTCAAAGCGGCGTCCTGGTATGCGTTTAAAAGTATTTATTTTAAATTTCACTGTATTTCTCCTTTTTAGCTTCTTGCCTTCAACAATTATTGCCTCCGAGTATGATGTGGATGGGAATGGAGTGGATGACGCTCTAACTGATGGACTGTTAGTCTTGCGGCATGAATTTGGACTGACAGGAGAAACACTGACTGCAGGGGCTTTGGCACCAGATGCGACGGTAACTAGTCCAGAGGCTATAGCTTATTTTATCAATCAAAGGGCCTCAGTATTTGACCTTGATGGTAATGGCTCACTCGATGCCTTGACCGATGGTTTGCTGTTATTGAGGCACCTATTTGGTTTATCAGGTGATGTGATGACCAATGGTGTGATCGGTTTCGGTGCGACAAGGACTAGTTATGATCAGATTAAATCGCATATCGATACAGCTGGAGCCTCTGATCCATTGAGATTTGTTTATCAGACAAAATGCACAACGGATTTTCAAGGAAATGAGATTTGCTTTTCAGAGGATGATGCAGGTTTTCAGGATGTTTTAGTCGGCGGTGGCAGTGGTGGACAAGCAGGACAGGTATCGATTAGATCCACTGATTATGGGACCATTAAAGTTCAAACAATAATAGATCAGTGGCCTGATGGAGAGGTTTTCGAGGATTCAGATGGCAATAAGAGTTTCTCCATAAATACCTATGATGGTTATCTTCAAAACCGCGTTCCAGATGGAATTGATTTTGATAACTTAGACAACGCATCTAAAGTCGCTCGCTGGGCGGCTCCAGGAGTTGTCCAAGTGTTTGGGGATGTTTGTATGTTGAACCAAAATGGATCAGTAGACTGGCGCTTTGCCTCATACCCCAGAACTGGATTTTTCATTGCACCTGATCTAATTATTACTGACCTAAAAGGTACTGTTACATTTGAGGAAAAATCCGATGGCGGAGGTTTTTGGGCGGGAGGAGTTTCGCCTTCGCCATTTCCTCCACATGATCCCTATACCTGTGAAAGTTTTGTTGATTCGAATTTTCCTGGTGTCGATGGTATCACCTTTGAGGTCGGCGCAGGTCCCATTATTCAAACGTTTGATGGCACTTGGGGCGCTGGATCTGTTGTCGCCAGCAATGACAATTTTGCCATCATTAAGCTAACCTCTGGAAGTAAAAATAAGAATATATTTGTTGCTGATTGGCAGGCATGGAATTCCATAGATAAAAAAATATCGTCACTTCAACTGGCACTGGAGGAGTCTGCCCGAGAAAGTAGTGTGTTGACTCTCCATCATCCTGATTTCGCTCGAGATGCTGGCGGGTGGCATGCCACGACCGCGGATATTATTAACAACTGTGAGAGCGACTTCTATTTTGGTGATTTTGGTGAGGGTGCAACCGATGTGTACGCAGTAGATTTTTGGTCGGATGCTGGAAGCTTGGGCGCACCGATTATTGATCTCAACGGCTACGTTGTTGGAATGGTGAAGGGTGACTACTTCGATACGCCAGATGATTGCTATGGAATTGAGCATCCGGGCAAGAATAATTCACTCGGTGTTTTAAGTACATTTTTCGCAGATCCAAAACAGTCGACTATCGCTATTGGAAGCCAAGACTTACGAGAATTTATTGCAAGCTATAATAGTGAGTTAGCGGTCATTTCTAACTCCAGTACCCCTTCTGTGATAGCAAATCCCGATTGGCCTGTTAGCGGGAATACCCTAGCGACCACCAACTATGAAGTGATTGACTATGGAGATGATTTTACTGTGTCAGGATTCCCAACTAGTCAATTAGATTCGCTTGCTTTTGATACTGCGAAGCAAGGCACAGTTATGTATATTCGAGCTAATGGGTGCACAAATTGTGACGCTGGAGACCTTACCGAGGACTTTAGTGACTCATGTATTTGTACGGGGTTCGCTGTGAGTAGGAATCTTATTGTTGTTAATGATCACTGCGTGACCAGCATGTTCCCCGGTGATCAGACAACTTTCAAAACATATCAGGGCCAGGTTGTAAATGCGAGGCTTGTCAATCGGTCAGGCTTAGATGTCGGCAATGTATATAGACCATTGCTGACATATCCTGCATGGAATGCTACACAGGGGTCCCATCGAGGAGATGTTGCTTTGTTGAGGACTGATCAGGAGATGGATTTGGAACCAATTGAATTTGCGGATTCGAGTTTGCTTGTCCGGAGGGAACCGCTAATTACTGTGGGTCATCCGGCTCTGATGTTGAGATCAGGGCCATATGTAACAAGCGCAGGCGCGTTTATTGGACTAAATATGGATGAGCGTTCAACGCTTCATTACACATTGCCAGCAGCGCCAGGGGCTAGTGGATCCGGAGTGTTTGATCTTAATGGTCGGTTAGTGGGGCAGATAGCTTACGGTGGGACAGGTTACCAAGCAGCACAGGAGACATGGTTGAAGTCTGAGTTTAATAAGCAGGCCACGGAAATTGCTCCATCAGACGTACTCTTTGATCTTCAGCCCAGACCTTTTTTAATAGGCCCTAAAGTGCAAGTAGGTTTAGGAGCCTCTACCTCAGGCGCCTCGAGTAACTATATAAAGGATCTTATTGATTACTGGGCGCCAGGGGAGCTACCAAGTCAATGAAGCTCAATAAAGCAGTTTCCTCAAAGATCTATTTAATTGATATGCATGATGGATTAGCGCCAGAAAGACCCTTATGATGACCTCAGTTTAACGTTCTCAAGAAAATTAGGTCAATGGAGCGATGGATCGATCTGTATGAAGGTTCTAAAACTTATTGCGGCGCAGCTAGTGTCTCCGTTTCTTCGCGAAGACATAAAAACTCGTTCTAATTTGTTACGAGATCCTTATGGACTTATAGCTGAGGATGGCTTTCTTGATTTGCTTTACGCTGCAAGAGATGGGCAGGTCATAGATATCGCGTCAATAAAAAAATAAATCTACCTAAAGAAATTTTTTTGGGAGTTCAGTGATGGCTGATGATACAGATCAAGAGGCTGATACTAAGTTCGTAACTGCTAATGGAATTAGAATGGCTTATCGTGAGCATGGCAATGCTGATGATCCAGTTCTAATGCTTGTTGCAGGAATCTACAATCAGTTGACCCGTTGGCCTGATGAGTTGATAGATCTGCTAGTTGAGCGGGGATTTAGAGTGATTCGGTTTGATAACCGAGATATTGGTCTAACTGAAAAAATGGCTGGGCAAAAAGCACCATCTGTCATCAGAATCACTATGAAACTGCTCTTTGGAGTGCCAGTGAATGTGCCTTATTCTCTGGATGATATGGCTAAAGATACGGTAGGCCTAATGGACTCTTTAGGAATTGATAAGGCCCATATTGTTGGTATGTCAATGGGCGGTATGATTGCCCAACTTGTAACTATCTTATTTCCTGAGCGAGTACTCTCCTTGACCTCCATTATGTCAACTACAGGAGCTTTTGGAAAAGGAAAGGCCTCTTTGCAGGTTGCTCGACAAATGGTTGCCCCAATACCCAAAAACAGAACGGCGCTTGAGAATTCGGTCATTACTCGTCAAATGTTTGGCAGCCCAGCTTACCCTCAAACAGATGCAGAGGTTACAGCATCAGTAGCTGAAGAATTTAAGCGATCGAGTAATCCAGCGGGCTATTTAAGGCAAATGGCGGCTGTTAGATTAGCTCCTAGTCGAAATGAACAATTAAAAAAGGTTATTGTGCCAACCTTGATAATCCACGGAAATCAGGATCTCTTGGTTAACATAAGCGGAGGTGTTGAGACTAAGAAGTGCATTGGACATGCCAAGTTTGTCAGGTTTGAGGGTATGGGACATAATCTTCCAAGGGTTTTACTGCCTAAGTTTGCGGATTTAATTAAGGATATTGCTGTGAGTAAAGATTAGATATGTAAAATAACCACCAACAGTTACCCATTTTTTGGGATTCAGTTTAGAAAAAGAGGAGAATTTATCATGATAAAAAAACTGTATTGTTTCCGGTTTTGCTTCTTTTTTATTTATCTGACCTTGACGAATATTAGTCTGGCCGCTGACAGAGTCACAGGTGAGACTTTTGCTCTTAGATCACCGGTGTTGGCCATAAATGCTATGGCGGCGACATCTCAGCCTCTTGCTACACAAGTTGCCTTAGATATTATGAAGGGTGGGGGAAATGCAATTGATGCGGCCATTGCAGCAAATGCACTTCTGGGATTAGTGGAGCCGACTGGTAATGGGATCGGCGGTGATCTTTTTGCTATCGTTTGGGATGCAAAAACAAAACGTCTGTACGGCCTAAATGGATCGGGTAGATCTCCAGAGTCGCTGTCTCTTGAATGGTTTAAAGATAATGGCTTTGATTCGATTCCTTCGCATGGGCCACTTCCTGTCACGGTACCGGGAGCGGTAGACGGATGGTTCATGCTTCATGAAAGGTTTGGCAAAAAGCCCATGAGAGAGTTACTACAGCCCACTATTGATTACGCAAGAGATGGATTCCCCGTTAGTCAACTAATTTCCTATTACTGGCAGCGATCTGTTCCTATTTTAAGCGAATTCCCTGGCTTTCTCACGCAATTCACAGATGATGGCAACGCTCCAAAGGAGGGTGATATCTGGAGGAATCCCTTTCTTGCCGGTACCTTGGAGCGCATAGCTAGTGGTGGCAGAGATGCCTTTTACAGAGGCGATATAGCGAAAACTATGGCTAACTATGTTCAAGAGAATGGCGGTTTTTTAGCTTATGATGACCTGGAATCTCATTCTGGCAACTGGATTGACCCTGTGAGCATAAATTATCGTGGTTACGATGTTTGGGAGTTACCTCCAAATGGGCAGGGTATTGCCGCGCTGCAAATCTTAAATATTATGGAGTTATTTGATATCTCAGAAATGAAACATCAATCAGCTGAGTATGTGCATTTGTTCACGGAGACAAAAAAAATAGTTTTTGAAGATCGCGCTAAATATTATGCGGATCCGGAATACAACAAGATACCAGTCGAGAAGCTTATTTCAAAGACATACGCAAAGGAAAGATCTAGACTTATTAACTTAGCCCAATCTAGCCCAGCTTATCCAGCTGGTAATTTGCTTGAGGATGGAGACACTATCTATCTAACAACGGCGGACTCCGAGGGAAATATGGTGTCGTTGATTCAAAGTAATTATCGGGGTATGGGGTCAGGCATGACTCCGCCTGATCTTGGTTTTATTCTTCAAGATAGAGGCGAGATGTTTAGCCTTGAGGAAGGTCACTTTAACCAATTCCAGGGAGGCAAGAGGCCTTTTCATACGATTATTCCAGCGTTTGTGACTAAAGATGGTGAGCCTTGGATGAGTTTCGGCTTGATGGGTGGAGCTATGCAACCCCAAGGGCATGCCCAAATCATTATTAACATGATCGATTTTGGTATGGATGTTCAGGCCGCTGGGGATGCTCCGCGTGTTCACCATATTGGTTCCTCTGAACCCACTGGATCGACCATGAAAAATGGAGGGATCTTGAATTTAGAGACAGGCTATCCTTATGGGACTATCCGAGAACTAATGCGGATGGGGCACCAAGTCCAGTTTGCCAATGGCCCCTATGGGGGTTATCAGGCTATATATCGGGCGAAAAATGGCGTTTATTGGGGTGCTTCGGAGAGTCGTAAGGACGGTCACGCGGCTGGCTATTAAGCCAGCCTGCAGAGATCATCTATTGAGAATCTATTGTGATGGAAATCTTTCCGAAGTGTTTATTCGCTATTTGATGCTGGAACGCAGCTGGGAGGTCAGCTAAATCGAAGCTATCGCTAATTATTGGCCGAATATCAGAGCTATTTAAATAATCAACCATTGCGAGTTGGGATTGGTGATTTGCCATTGCTACTCCGCTCAACGTAATTTGCTTCATGAAAATTCTTGGAAGGATAATTTCACTTACTGATGGACCACTTAGGACGCCTATTAGCGCTATGTGGCCTCCAAGTTTAGTTGCTCGAACTGATTCACTGAATGTTCCGCCGCCGCCTACCTCAACAACGTGATCTACGCCGATGCCATTGGTTTTTGCCAGGACTGCCTTACCCCAAGCTATGTCCTTTTTATAATTGATGACTTCATCTGCCCCAAGTTCTTTAAGTTTCGCCATTTTTTCTTCAGAGGACGAGGTTGCAATTACCGTAGCCCCCATTGACTTTGCAAGTTGGAGTGCAAAAATCGAAACACCTCCAGAGCCTTGGATAAGCACGGTCTGTCCGGCTTTCAGTTGACCTCGCTCGACAAGCGCATGCCATGCCGTTAGGCCCGCGCAGGGCAGAGTTGCAGCTTCCTGCATTGACCAGCCATTGGGCATTGCAGTTACTGATTTCTCCGAGATAGCGATATACTCAGTAGCGTACCCATCCTCGTTATCGCCAATAAAGCTCATCAATCTATACTCGGGCTCCCCGTCAATCCAGTGGGGATAGCAGCAACTGATAATTTTGTCTCCAACGCTCCATTTAGTGACGTCAGGACCAACTTCTACGACCTCGCCAGCACAATCTGACAATATAACTCTTCCATCATCACTTGGTATATTGCCCAAGGCGACTAATAAATCATGGAAGTTGAGACTACTTGCTGAGACCTTTATTAATATTTGATCTTTTAAAGGAGTTGGCCTATCTGAATTTACGAGGTTTAGATTTTCCAATCCACCGGGACTGGAGAGCTGCACTTTTCTCATAATAGGGAACCTACGTTGTTTTAGTTAGAAATTATACTCAAATTTCTTACCCACTACTGTCTTGCTTACAAGCTATGATACGCCAGAGTATCGTGCGTGATCAGCATCACGGGCGCTAACATGTCTCAATGAAAATATCTTCATTCTCAATTTTTAATAAGTTATGTGTCAACATTGCAACCAACATTTTACTATGAGCCTCAATGACACTTTCTTTCCTACTAGCAAAGCCGAATAAATGTTTAAATTCATGCTCGCGAGCAAATATTGTTGAGCTAGCACTAATTAAAATATAGTACCAATGGGCAAAGTCGTCATCATTGAGTTTCAGAGCGTCAGAGATAAAGGGTTTCATTGCGTCCACCCCAGGTTTCATGAACGCACTGACTATATATTCAATTCGCCAAGAATCTTGCGCACCTTCTTGAGAAATCATTCTTGTCATTATTGGATATTCCGCTGCGAACCTAACATGAAAAGTTATCAGCCACTCTACGCCAGCCTGAGAGGATAGGTTGTTTAAAATTGAGATGTGTTCCTCACGTTTCGATTGGATGATGCTCCAGATTGAATCTACAACTCGCTTCCAAAAGTCCTTTTTACTGCCGAAGTGATAGATCAGCATGCCGCGTTTTACTCCGGCTTTGATTTCAATATCCCTTATTGAGGTGGCGTGATACCCTTTTTCTGCAAACATAGACGTTGCTACAGAAATCATACTTGACCTAGCTTTTTCGGTTCTAGCCTGCGGTCGCCTAGTTTGCTTGGATTTTGTTACAAGCTTGCCACCTTTGTTTGTAGCCATGCAGCATCCCAGTAGATGAAGTCCTCAGCATCAGTATTAATCAATAGTGATTAGGTTACAACGATTACTTAAAATAATGGACATTCTCTTAGCCAAGGGCAGTCAAAGAATCAACTATGAAGCTCACTGTTTAATTCAATGGCGGACAGGTTAGTTAGGCACTCAACTGCTCCGGTGACAGAGTTTCGGCGAAATAACAGGTCAGATTGCCCTGAGAGCTCACGGGCTTTTGCCTTCCTAACATCATTTTTATTATCATCCAAGACGGTGATGATTGTTCCACCAGTCACATACAATCCCGCCTCGATAGTACATCGGTCACCTAGGGATATCCCGGAACCAGAGTTAGCACCAAGAAGGCACTGACGACCCAGGGATATGACTTCGGTTCCACCTCCAGATAGGGTTCCCATAATTGACGCGCCACCCCCTATATCCGATCCAGAACCACAAAATACACCAGCAGAGATCCTACCTTCCACCATATTTGGCCCCTCGGTACCCGCATTAAAGTTGATGAACCCCTCATGCATGACGGTAGTTCCTTCACCAACATAGGCTCCGAGCCTGACTCGGCTGGTATCAGCAATTCGTATACCCTTAGGAACAACGTAATCAACCATTTTTGGGAACTTATCCACACAGTCAATGATAAGAGGCTTCCCACTCAGCCTGGATTCCAGCATGCGCTCTGGGAGTTCCTCAATATCTATTGCGCCAAAACTCGTCCATGCAATATTCTTGAGCACACCAAAAATACCACTGATATCTGTTTGATGTGGTTTTACCAGGCGATGGGACAAAAGATGCAACTTTAAGTACCCTTGAGGCACGGTCTTGGGCGAAAGATTTTTATCTTGTAAAACTGCAACAATACACTTGTCTGTTGTTTGTAAAGTCTTGATTACGCCGGCAAGTTCTTTAAAGTTGTTCGACTCCAGGGCGCTTACAAGTGAGCTGAGTTGCTCTGGAGAGGGTTCGATATCGCTACCGAGGTCAGAAAAGACAGAGCGCATAACCTTACTCATTTCGGGATCTAGATTTACCAGCGGAGCAGGGTAGTAAACTTCAAGCCACTCGCCTCGCGCGTTTTTTGTCCCTACTCCTATTCCAAAAGTGTAAAGGCTGCTCATAAGATAACTCGTTAAAAATTAATGATTAAAAATTGTTGAATAGAGCTCTGGTTTGAAACCTACTGTTATTCTATCGTCATAATCTAAAACAGGTCGTTTTATGAGAGTGGGGTTTGCTAAGAGCAATTCAGCTATATTTTCTTGATTCACAGATTCTTTAATCGCTGAATCTAGATTTCGCCAAGTTGTACCACGTCGATTTAAGAGGACATCAGAGTTAGTCATCTCTATCAATCGAACAACAGTCTTAAGATTTAGATCACCGGACCTGAGATCATAGAAATCGTGAGCGTAACCTTGTTCACTTAGCCATTTTCTTGCTTTCTTCACACTATCGCAATTTTTAATACCGTAAAGCACTGTCATTTTTGCATTGCTCATCGCCCTTGAACGTAAATTATACCAGCCTTTTTACTAAATGAATTAGTACCGAATTGAAGATTGACGATGATTAGCAGGGGAATCTCAAGATTCTAATTCTTGAGATTCTCTGTCTAGTTGCCAAATTTAAAATTGAAATTTAGCCTTAAGATATAGCGATCTACCGAGTGGACTGTGCTGCTTTGCATCATAACTGTAGTTCGCTCCATCGATTACCCTTGGAGGCTCTTCATCTAACAGATTTTTAACGCCAATACTTAACTTAATGGTATCCGCATCGCCGTCAGAGTCTAAAGCTACGGTGTACTGCGCGTCGACAGTTTTATAAGAATTTACATCATCCGTAACATTTTTATAGCTGCTAACGTAGTTCATATTTAGAGTAGCGCTTTTATTTTCGCTAGACCACGCTACAGTCATATTAGCCTTTGTTTCGGGAAGAGATCGGGCAAAATTTCCGCGATTAAAGTTGCCTAGTGCCTCCACTGTATCTCCAGTGGGCAGCGTAATGTCATATCCGAGCATATGAGTTGCATTGACTCCAATGGTCCAGTTGTCCATAAAATCCCAATGAGATTCGAAGTCGATACCAGATACGTCAACATTAGACGAATTAAAATAATCTACGATGATTCCAGATAAGGCCCCGGTGTCGGTTCTTACGATATCTGGCCCATTTATATCCGCGAGAAGCTTTCCTTGTGGATCCTCTACGGTAATCAAATCGGTATAGTCAACCCTCCAGTAGTCTAGTTTGAGGTCCAAACTATTGTTGGGCGTAACGATAACGCCTAGATTAAAGTTATCTGATTCCTCTGCCTTCAGTTCTGACGATCCAGACTGGGTTACCCTTCTGAATGCCGAGCCTCCTTTGGCTGTTCCATCTGCGTTGTAATCTTGAATATCCACCAACTGAACTATTTGAGCATTTATTTGTGATAGGGATGGTTGCCTGAATGCGGTGCTGGCAGACGCACGAATAGCCACTATGTCTGAAGCTTGCCAGCGAATAGCAAGCTTTGGATCAACGCTGCTGCCACTGTCCAAATTTTCGTACCTTAACGCAGCTGTCAATTCAATATCATCGGCTATTGGTGTCTTAGCTTCGATAAAGGCTGAGTAACCAGTTCGGGATTCATCTAACTCAGATATTCCTCCAAGGAAGATCAGATCCACTGGAATGGCAACGCCATTACTATCAAGCTTTATTTCATAAAGATCATCAGTTTCAGCTTTATAGCCCTCGCGTCTTATCTGCGCGCCGATGGCTATTTCTACCGCCTCTCCTGAGGACAGAGCGATTAGATCTCCACTCATGACTCCATCTAAAACGGTTAGATCAGTTGTTCTTTTACTGTCAGTGTTATAGCTCAAGTAGTCATAGAGGGCCTGACTATTATTTTCAGGAATAAATGGATCATAGTACTCATCCCCACCAGGCCCACCCCGACCGGCGAAAGCATCTCGTAGTCTTGATGCAATAGTATCTGGCTGAATAGCCCTATACTCGTTGCTACTATGAGTAACTGCGGTATCCCAACGCCATCCACTATCCAGGGTTCCAGAGAGGCTTAAGGATGCTCTAAATGTATCGTTTTCTCGGGGCGCCAGAGGTGAAGGGTAGCCAAAGGCGAATGGCCTGCCTAACCACGCTAGAGGCACTCCTATTGGATTGCTAGGATGAGTTGCGGAGATTACAGGGAAAGTTAAATCAGGGTAACTTGGCGACTGGGGGTTATCAGTCACCTCATTTTTACTAAAGCCAAGCTCACCAAGCACCTCAATTCCATTTGAAAGATCATGAGATACGTTACCATATACTTGCATCCTCTTTTCTGCGTTAACCAAGTTGAATCTTGGGCCATAGGCAAATCCACAGAGTATTCCACCGATAGAACGGCCCTCTGAATAGCTATCGCAGTTGGCATTGGGGATATATTGGCCGGGGGCATATGTTCCGGCATATGGTCCTGAATCGACAGTGGCTTCGCCGTAGGAAATAAAACTGCTACCCAATGAACTATTCGCATTGTCAACAAGACTTGGTCTTTCCGACGCATTCAGAGCGGAACGGTCTAAAAAGTTACCAGCCAAGGTAATATGAGTGTCATCATTTGATTTTCCCCAGATAAATCCGAGGGAGTTGTCCCTTTGTCCGCCATCATCGACCTGCTGATGACCGATGGTTAATTCCAATCCGTCAAAGTTTTCTCTAAGTACAAAATTAACGACGCCAGCAACGGCATCTGAACCATAGGTAGTAGTCGCACCTTCTTTCAAAACTTCAACGCGCTCCAAAGCGCTAACCGGAATGCTACTAGTATCAACAAAGACGCTTCCATCATTAGCAAGGGCTCCAGAAATAGTTTGACGACGACCATTTATCAAAACTAATGTTGAGCTCAAGCCAAGCCCACGAAGATTTACATTGGCAGTGCCTTGGGTTGATCCTTGGGTAAATGAGTCGGCTTGATTTTCTGCACCAGAGCTTATTGCAAGATTAGCAACGACATCTGACAACGAATTGGCTCCGATGCCATCTATAAAATTCCTATCGAGAACCTGCACTGGTAACGCTTCATCACCTGGAGTACTTTTTAAATAGGACCCGGTTACAACAACCTCCTCAATCTCGTTATCTTGGCTATATGAGAAACTACCCGCAGCCACAAGAGGCAAAAGAGCGAACAATATAATTAATGTTTTTTTCATGGTCTTCCCTTCATGATGTTTTTATTGTCATGGTTAATAACTGTGTATTGTCAACCGCTAGCCAGATTATCAATTATTGCATAATATCAAAGTTGGCACACCCAAAGTGCCGAATTGGTAGGTAATTAGGCAGTTATTTTGACTATTAAATCAATGCATATAGCGGGTAATTACTGACTGATAAAAACTTATGCCTATGGTTTGCGAGCTATAAAAGGTTTTTTCCGGTTTGGGTAACAGGTTTTGCAGATCTTGCAGACACGGCCGTCACATCCTCTAGCAGAGCAAAATTCACGACCATAAAAAATGATTTGTAAGTGGAGTTGATTCCACCTATCTTTTGGAAAGAGCATCTTTAGATCTCGCTCTGTCTGCACGACGTTCTTACCTTTAGTGAGTCCCCATCGTTGTGCCAGACGATGAATATGAGTATCAACAGGAAAAGCGGGATAGCCAAAACCTTGGGACATGACTACACTCGCAGTCTTATGACCAACACCAGGCAGACTCTCGAGACCTTTCAGATCACTTGGTACTTCACCATTAAAACGATCTACTAATATTTTAGAAAGTGTTGAGATTGCTGATGATTTTTGTGGAGCTAGACCACATGGTCGCACTATTTGGTATATTTCATCGATCGGTACGTGCTGCATGTCGAATGGGTTATCGGCGAGCTGAAATAATGCTGGCGTGACCTTGTTGACTCTTTCATCTGTGCACTGAGCGCTTAAGAGCACAGCGATTAAAAGCGTGTAATTATCTTTATTATCCAGCGGCACTGGGGTCTCAGGGTAGAGTTTATGTAACGTGTCAAGAATAAATGCTGCTCTTTCTTTTTTAAGCATTTCGATTGCTCTAGTTTTATTTTATTGAAGAAACAAATTGTTTGATTCTATGAGCTGCCTCGAGACACTCATCGGTTTGCGCAACCAGGGCAATGCGAACTCGATTTCTGCCAGGGTTTTCATTGGCAGTAGCTCTGGACAGAAATTGTCCAGGCAACACGGTAACATTCTGCTGTGCATAGAGCTGAGTTGTAAACTCAAGATCATCAATAGGAGTTTTTGGCCACAGATAGAAGCTTGCCTTTGGTTCAGGAAAGTCTAAACACTCGCCTAAAATTGAAGTGACAGCAGTAAATTTATTCCTATAGAGTGATCTATTTTCAATCGTATGAAGCTCATCCCTCCAAGCTGCAATTGATGCCTTCTGAACTGGCAGCGACATACTGCAGCCATGATATGTTCGGTACTTGAGGAATTGTTGGATTAGCTTATTATCCCCAGCAATAAAGCCTGACCTTAGTCCAGGTAGATTCGACCTTTTAGACAAGCTATGAAAAACAACGCACCTAGAGTAGTTGTCTCTTCCCAAATCCTTACACACCTGCAGTAGGCCAACCGGAGGTCTATCTTCATCTAAATAAACCTCCGAATAACACTCATCGCTGGCTATTATAAAGTCATATTTATCAGCTAGCTCAATGACTAATTCCATTTGATCGGGCTCGATGAGAGCGCCAGTTGGATTTCCCGGAGAGCATAATTGCAATAGTTGGCAGCGTTGCCAGATATCAGCAGATACAGCTGAAAAGTCTGGCTTAAACTGTTCCTTGGCTCCACAAGATAATAAATGAACTTCTGCAGAGGCAAGAATCGTGGCCCCCTCATAAATTTGATAGAACGGATTGGGAGTAATAACTAAAGGAGTTTTACTGTAGGAGCTTTTATCCAGAGTAGCCTGGGTGAAGGAAAATATTGCTTCTCGTGTCCCACAAACGGGAAGAATATTTATATCTGGATTAACAGATCCTCGTTTTAATTGAAAACGAGTTTCAAGCCAAGAACCAATAACCTCTCTAAGTTCTGCAGTTCCTTTCGTAGTTGGATAGCGAGAGATATCATCAATAGAGTCTACTAATACTCTTTTCACAAAATCAGGCGCAGGGTGTTTTGGCTCGCCAATAGATAAAGAAATATGATTTAAATGCTGTGGAGGAATAATTCCATTTTTAAGCTCAGCAAGCCGTTCAAAAGGGTATGGTTGGAGTCTTTGCAGGTTACTATTCATACGTTTGATTGTCGTCTTTTCTTTTGAGGAGTATAAGAATTCTGTCTTTCGAAGTCATTCCTCGCATCTAGCTCTTGACAGATTGTTTCCTGCAACTCTTTATTAAAGTCATCGTTGATTAAGGGATTATGATTTAGGTCAGTTATATAAAATACATCTTCAACACGCTCACCTAAAGTAGCTATCTTCGCGTTATAAATGTTTATTTCGAACCTCAGAAGTATACTTGCCAGATGAGCAAGAAGCCCAGGCCTATCGGGCGTTATTATCTCAAGTGATGTGGTACTGGCCCCGGTTTTATTGGTTATTTTTGCCGAAGTTTTCAAAGAGAAATGCTTTAGAACTCTTGGCGTACGACGCTGTATATTGAACCCTGCAAAGTTGGGATTTTCAATGCCCTCCGCAAGTTCTTTAATGACGAACTGACATAGTTTTTTATCGCCACCAATCGGTAGATCCTTATCATCAAGGACATAGAAAATATCAAATGCCTGATCATCGCTAGTTGACTGCAGGCGGGCATCTTGAATATTGAGTTGAAGTTTGTCTAAAACTGCTGAAATCACAGAAAATATTCGTTGACGATTTTTAGCATAAACGAATATCTGAGTAGCCACAGGAATCTCCACGCCCACATCTCTCACTAAAATAATAGGCTCGTCATCAGACTCACTAAAATAAATAGCTTTCGTAAAAGTTGCTATATCCTCAGCTCTCTCTCGAAGGAACAGCTCATCACCAATGTCTTGCCATATTAATTCAGCATGATCTTGAGATACTCCTAATGGTTCAAGAATTTTAACAGCAGAGGTCTTTGCTGAAATAACCCATGAGTCTTTTTTCTCCAACGTCTCCATACCCTGTTCAAGAAGACGCTTCGTTTCAAAGTAAAGATTATTTATTAGAGAACCCTTCCAGTCAGTCCAAAGCCTTGGGTTCGTCGCGTTAATGTCCGCTACAGTAAGCAAGTATAGGAGCTCTAGTTGTCGAATACTTCCGACATGGTCGGCAAATTTATGAATGACCTCTGGATCAGAGATATCCTGCTTTTGAGACACGGTGGACATCAAGAGATGATTTTCGACAACCCAATTAAGAATATTTATCTCTTCTGGCTGCAAACCATGTCGTTTTGCGAATTCCGTTACCTCAACAGCACCCAGTACTGAGTGATCGCCACCTCTCCCTTTCGCAATATCATGATAAAGGGCAGAAATTATTATAAGTTCAGGCTTTGCTAAATTTTTGTATATGTGTGATGCGACCGGAAATAATTTTGCAATTTCTGGTCTAACAAATCTGCGCAAATTTTTAATAACCTGCAATGTATGCACATCCACTGGATATATGTGAAATAAATCATGCTGAGTCTGACCAATAATTTTTCCAAACTCTGGAAGATACTTGCCAAGGATGCCATATCGGTTCATTCTTTGCAGCTGCAATGACAGTTTGAAAGGAACCTTAAGTAGGCGTAAGAAGAGTTCTTTGTTTTGAGAGCTTTCGCGAAATTTTTCATCTACAAAGTTTCTGTGAAGACGAATTTGCCTTATTGTTGACGCTCGGATCCCAGTAATTTTGTCATTTTCTCCCAAGATTACGAAAAGCTCTAAGAGAGCGGAGGGATATTTTCTAAAAGTGTCCTCAGAGGTTGTATCGATATAATTATCGCGAACCACGAATCGGTCATTTAAAACTGCTACCTTCTTTGTTTTGCCTCGTCGGTAAACTGCTTCATCGAGATATTGCATTAAAACATCATTTAGTTCGCGAATAGAGAGGACTGTTTGATAGTACCGTTGCATGAATTTTTCAATGCCAAGTCGGCCCCTGCTATCCTGATAGCCCAACATCTCTGCTAGTTTTCGCTGATGATCAAACAGCAGACGTTCCTCCGATCGACCAGCAATAAGATGCAAGCCAAACCTTACGCTCCAAAGGAATTCCTCATCTCTTCGAATTGTTAGATATTCTTCCTCTGTGAGGAATCCTTTTTGAACTAACTGGGAACGACGATAGACATTAAAATGCCTTTTGGCTGTCCAGTTTAGTAGTTGAATATCTCGAAGGCCTCCTGGAGCCTCTTTTATGTTTGGCTCTAAATTATACTCAGTATCTCCATGCTTTTGATGTCTTAAGGACTGCTCTATCATTTTTCCTTTATAAAAATCAGTTGACGCCCAAATTCGATCTGGTCCAGTTTTTCTTAGCATGTCCAGCAGAGGCCGTCTGTTGCCTGCGACTAGTCTTGTTTCCATTAAGTTTGTTGCAACTGTGAGGTCACTTTTAGCCTCAGCCACGCATTGAGATATAGATCTTACGCTATGACCTATTTTTAGTTGGATGTCCCATAAGAAGGCAATAAACTGCTCTATGTTGGACCTGTAGTGACTGCTACGATCTCGTTTCATTAAAATGAGTAGGTCGATATCGGAGTGAGGGTGGAGTTCACCTCTACCGTATCCTCCGACTGCAATTAAAGAAACATCATCCTGCCATTCATACCTGTCCCAGGCGAGCGCTAGTATTAAATCAGCAAATCTGGCTAATTCATTGACTAGGTTATGAATATCCTCTCCCTCATAAAAGCGATTCTTAAAATGTGATTTCGATGCATCCAAAGCATCCCGAAACACTTTTACCGGATCTTGCTTCTCAAGATCAGCTTGGAAACGTTTCTGATCAAAAAAAAGAGGGGCGTATTGCGAAATATTCAGAGAGGAACCTATCGATTGGTTCGACATCAATGCCATTATGAAATCCTTTTAATCAAAGTGTTTCTTCTTCTCGACCAGTGAAGATTTCACAGCCATTGGCGGTCACGACCATCGTATGTTCCCATTGCGAGGAAAGACGTCCATCCTTGGTTTCGACGGTCCAACCATCGGGTTTGAGTTTTGTCGCATACTTGCCAGCATTGACCATTGGTTCAATAGTGAAAGTCATTCCCTCTTTAAGCTCTGCGCCAGTGCCTTTTATTCCATAATGTAAAATTTGTGGATCTTCATGGAAGCCCGTCCCTATGCCGTGACCACAGTATTCTCTTACTACTGAGTAGTGATTTTTTTCTGCGTGAGACTGAATCACTGCGCCGATATCTCCAAGACGAGCACCAGGTCCAACAGCACTAATTGCTTTATAGAGGCACTCCTGACTTATTTTGACGAGACGTTCAGCATGCGGGGCAACTTGACCAACGCAAAACATTTTGCTGGTATCTCCATGCCAACCATCCTTGATCACGGTGACATCAATATTGATGATATCGCCACTTTTAAGAACCTTCTTATCTGACGGTATCCCGTGACAGATAACTTGATTAATCGATGTGCAAATTGATTTTGGGAAGCCGTTGTAGCCCAGGCATGCGGGGATAGCTTTTTGAACTTTGACAATATGATTATGACAAATTTGATCGAGAGTCTCAGTACTGACTCCTGGGACGACATGATCTCCAATTAGCTCGAGAACCTCAGCGGCCATGCGCCCAGCTACTCGCATTTTTTTGATTTCATCTTTGCTTTTTAAACTTATTGTCATCTCTTCAGGCTCCCGGATTTTCCCTCTGACTATTGTACTCGTCTTGGTGCTTTGTTGGAAAATATGAATGTATTAAAAAATCAATGTTTTCGTTGGTGATAGAAGAAGAGCTGTTATCTTAGTATTGCTGATATTCAGATGATAAATAAGCGTATTTTTCTTTAATTAGACAATACTATATGTTATAAAGCGCGCCGTTACAGGAATGACCCTGTAACTTATTTTTGATTATACAAATCACACATAATCCGACACGATGGTCTGGGTGCTTGCGAAACTATAATAAGTTGGCGAGTTGATCATTGGGGATTGTGGAGGCTTAACCCCAAGAGGAAATAATATGTCTAATGTAAGCATGCGTGATATGTTGCAAGCCGGTGTTCACTTCGGCCACCAAACACGTTTTTGGAATCCAAAAATGAGCCAATTTATCTTTGGTTCGCGCAATAAAGTTCATGTAATAAATCTGGAGCATACTGTCCCCGCTTTTAATGAAGCTTTGGACATCATTCGCGTGGAGGCTGCCAAAGGAAACCAAATTCTTTTTGTGGGTACAAAGAGAGCAGCTCAAAAGATTATTAAAGAGCAGGCTGAGCGTTCTGGTATGCCATATGTCAGTCATCGTTGGCTGGGTGGCATGTTGACTAACTACAAAACAATCCGTGCCTCTATACGCAGATTTAGAGATCTAGAATCGCAAGAGAATGATGGAACATTTGATCTGTTGAATAAAAAAGAAATTCTCACTCGTACCCGAATGAAGGAAAAGCTCGACAATTCGATTGGTGGGATCAAGGATATGAACGGCCTCCCTGATATGTTGTTCGTCGTTGATGTTGATCATGAGCGAATTGCGATTAATGAAGCGAACAAGTTAGGCATACCAGTGGTAGGAATTGTTGATTCAAATAGCGACCCTGACGGCGTTGATTACATTATCCCAGGTAATGATGATTCCATTCGAGCAATTAAGCTTTATGCCGCCTCGATAGCTGATTCCGTGCTCGAAGGCAGAGCTCAGGCGGGCTCGCTGACAAGCAAAGATGAATTTGTTGAGGTTGCCGATGAAGCGCCAGCTAAAGAAAAAGTAGAAAAAAGTATGCCCAATGCTGTTGAGGAAACTGCGCCAATTGGAGATACCTCTCCCTCTGAAGAGGTTTCAGTTGAGTCGCCAGAGTCAACTGAGGTTGCTGAGGTTGCTGAGGTTGCTGAGGTTGCTGAGGACTCGACGGAAGCGGAATCTTCACCCAAGGATACAGAATCCAAGTAGCATCAATTGGGAAGATTAAGTGAAGTATAGTGAAGGGGGTTTTTGCCCCCTTTATTTTAATAAAAATTTGATAGAGAGGAATATGATGTCTCAAGTAACGGCTTCTTTAGTGAAGGAACTGCGTGATCGGACTGGATTAGGGATGATGGAATGTAAGAGGGCTCTGGTGCAGTCCGGAGCAGATATTGAAAAAGCAATCGAAGAGCTCCGTAAGTCCAGTGGAATGAAGGCTGCTAAAAAGGCTGGTAGAACTGCAGCCGATGGACTAGTCGCTGTTAAAGTTGAGGGAGAGTACGGTTGTGTAGTCGAAGTCAATAGTGAGACAGACTTTGTCGCACGAGATGAAAGTTTCCAGGGATTTGTAAAAAATGTTGTCGACAGCGCTTTCTCGACAAAAGAAACCGATATGTCTCAGATAATGGCGGGTGACATGGAGTCCTCAAGAGAGGCTTTGGTTCAAAAAATTGGTGAGAATATCTCACCTCGACGTGTCTCTGGAATAGACGCTCCAGTGGTAGGAGGGTACGTCCACAGTAATAATCGAATTGCTGTAATAGTAGGCCTGAGCGCCGGAACTGAGGAGCTCGCTCGAGATGTTGCTATGCATGTAGCCGCGGTTAATCCGACTGTAGTTAGTTCAGATCAGATGCCTGAGGATATTGTGGCCGCAGAGAAAGAGATTTTTGCGGCGCAGGCTCGTGAGAGTGGAAAGCCTGAAGAAATTATTGAAAAAATGATAGCTGGCCGTGTCAACAAATTTTTGAAAGAGAGCAGCTTAGTTGATCAGCCATTTGTCAAAGATCCTGATATTACCGTAGGTAAACTGGTTAAAGACGGTGGTGCTGAGATTGTTTCCTTCGTAAGATACGAGGTAGGTGAGGGAATCGACGTGGAAGCGGTAGATTTTGCTGCCGAAGTGGCTGCTCAAGTTAAGGGTGCTAATTAAAAACGATAACAAAAGGTGGATCTGTATATGTCAGGAAAGCCAAACGAGTACAAAAGAATTCTTCTCAAACTCAGTGGTGAGGAGCTTATGGGTAAAGAAGGCTTTGGTATTGACCCAAAAGTCCTTGATCGTATGGCTTTGGAAATTGGCCAGCTGGTAGGAATTGGTGTTCAGGTGGGCCTCGTTATTGGCGGTGGTAATCTCTTCCGAGGTAGTGCTTTGAATGCTGCTGGAATGGACCGAGTGACCGGCGACCATATGGGTATGTTGGCGACCGTGATGAATGCTCTCGCTATGCGAGACGCTTTGGAGCGAACAAACATCTCATCTCAGGTGATGTCCTCTATTCTGATGAGTGGAGTCGTTGAACAATACGACCGTCGTAGAGCCATTCGATACCTAAAAGATGGTGATGTTGTTATTTTCGCTGCTGGCACGGGCAACCCGTTCTTCACAACTGATTCTGCTGCCTGTCTTAGAGGCATAGAGATAGACGCAGATGTCGTTCTAAAAGCAACAAAAGTTGACGGGGTGTACAGCGCAGACCCAATGTTACATCCCGAAGCTGAACTTTATTCCAATCTCACATATGACGAAATTCTAGATAAAAAGTTGGGTGTGATGGACTTAACCGCAATTTGTCTTTGTCGAGAGCATAAGATGCCACTTAGAGTATTTAGAATGTCCAAGGCAGGAGCGCTGCTGAATTTGGTTGTAGGCGGAGATGAAGGTACCTTGATTGAAGAAAAATAAGGATTTGTTAGATGATTGATGATTTAAAAAAAGATGCGGAACAAAGAATGGCTAAGTCTTTAGATGCTCTAGCTAATGCATTCAACAAAATTCGCACTGGGCGAGCCCACTCTAGCTTACTAAATGGTATTTCTATTGATTATTATGGAGTAGATACACCTCTATCGCAGGCCGCTTCAATTGTGGTTGAAGATTCACGGACGCTGTCAGTGACTCCTTGGGAGCGCTCACTAATTCCAGAGATTGAAAAAGCCATCATGAAATCTAATTTGGGTCTTAATCCAACTACTGCGGGCTCTGTTATTCGCATCCCTCTGCCAGCACTCACGGAGGAAACAAGGAAAAGTTATGGGAAGCAAGCTAAGTCAGAAGCAGAGGGTTCGCGCGTATCGATAAGGAATATTCGTCGAGACGTTTTATCGGATGTAAAAGATCTTCTCAAAGAAAAAGAGATTAGTGAGGACGAGGATAGAAAGGCTCAGGAGGATATTCAGAAAATAACAGATCGATTCATAGCGTCGGTTGATGAGGCCCTCTCTGTGAAAGAAAAGGATTTAATGGAAATCTAATTCGATATATTCGTTTAGACATTTTTGACGTATATTCTAAGAAGCTGCCTTCCCATGAAAATCCTTCCTTCGATAGGGAAATACTAAATGCTTAAGCAGAGAATTTTTACAGCAATAATTCTAGTGGCGCTCTTAATCGGAATGCTCTTCTCTCTTTCTTCTTTTCTCTTTTCATTGGCTATCGTACCTGTGATTGTGTTAGCTGGATGGGAATGGACGCATCTGGTGAAGATGAGTTCTAAAGCTCAGCGCCTAAAATTTATAGTGGTTCTTATTTTATTACTGATAATTTCTGGAATTGGCATAGGTATGGGGGATTCTGTCCGGCAGCACCTAGCACACGGCATATTATTAATAGCTAGTGCCCTATGGATGGTTATCTTTTGCTTGATTTTTACATATCCATCTGGAACTAGGTTTTGGTCCAAGACAACATATTTATCTGCCTTAGGCTTGCTAATACTATTATTTACATGGATTGCCATCGTCTATATTCAGTCTCTCCCTTCTGGAAGTAATCTTCTTTTAGCCGCTTTTGCAATCATTGCTTTATCAGATGTAGGCGGATTTATTTTTGGAAAATTACTAGGTCGTCACAAACTAGCACCTATGATCAGTCCTGGAAAGACCTGGGAAGGATTTTTAGGTGCGTTAATATTGGAGCTTTTTCTAGTTGTGGCATTTAACTATTTTGGGTTATTCCAACTCTCAGTTTGGGAACTTTCTGCTCTTGTTTTAATTGTAGCCTTGGCATCAGTTGGCGGAGATCTCTTTGAGAGTATGGTCAAGCGCAATATTGGAGTAAAGGATAGTGGTGGATTGTTGCCTGGTCATGGAGGAGTGCTTGATCGAATTGATGGAATGATGTCTGCATTGCCAATTTATGCTGTCCTATTACCCTTTGCGCAGACAGCTTAATTATGAAGTTGGTAACCATTTTAGGCTCAACTGGCTCAATTGGTGAAAGCACGCTAGACGTTATTAGTAGGCATCCTGATGCATACAGGGTATTTGCTCTCAGTTGTAATTCTAATATTGAAAAGCTGGTAAAACAGTGTGAAAAGTTCAAGCCTGACTATGCGGTAGTTACGTCTTCGGAATCTGCAATCTTATGTTCTGGACTCCTATCCACAAAAAATATTCAAACTGAGGTTCTAGTTGGAATTGATGGGCTAAACGCTGTGGCTGTTGATGATGCTGTGGATATTGTCATGTCAGCTATTGTTGGGGCTATTGGTTTGGAGCCCACATTATGCGCGGTTAATTCAGGGAAAAAAGTGCTCTTAGCCAACAAAGAATCATTGGTGATGGCCGGGCATCTGTTCATGCAGGCGGTTAATGCTTCTGATGCAATTCTTTTGCCAATAGACAGTGAACACAATGCTCTGTTCCAGTGTTTGCCCGCAATGACGAAGGGAGACAAATTTTCTGGAGTAAAAAAATTGCTGTTGTCGGCTTCAGGAGGTCCATTCCGAGGCAAGTCCATGGAGCAGCTCGAAGCAGTTACCCCGGAGCAGGCTTGTGTTCATCCCAATTGGAACATGGGGAAAAAAATATCAGTAGATTCTGCAACCCTCATGAACAAGGGTTTAGAGTTAATTGAAGCTAGTTGGTTGTTTTCAATGCCCCCAGAAAAAATCGATATCGTAGTGCATCCGGAGAGTGTTATTCATTCTCTCGTACAATATGTCGATGGGTCTGTTCTTGCGCAACTAGGGAATCCAGACATGAGAACACCAATCGCGCACGCATTATCATGGCCTGATAGAATGACTTCAGGAGTCGATGACTTAGACTTAATTGAATTAGGTAGACTAAATTTTGAGAGTCCAGACCCAGTTAATTTCCCTTGTTTAAGAATTGCTCTAGAGGCTGCGAGAGTAGGCTTGGATGCCCCAGCAGTCCTTAACGCTGCAAATGAGATAGCGGTTCAGGCGTTTTTGGATCGACGTATAGGATTCACGCAGATTTCTGAAGTCATCGAAGATACACTCGATGCTACTATTTTTAATGAACCAGAATCGCTCGCTGCAGTCAAAGACTCAGATACGAAAGCGCGCATTCACACGCAGAAGCTTATCAGTAAAATAGAGAGATAAATGATCGATATTCTAATTACCTTGTTCTACTTTATCGTCGCCTTGACAGTGCTTGTAGGAATCCATGAATTTGGACATTTTTGGGTCGCCCGACGCTGTGGTGTTAGGGTAGAACAGTTTTCTATAGGGTTTGGTAAGCCACTGTTTTCATGGCGAGACCGACATGGTACCGAATTTATGTTTGCCACTATTCCTCTAGGTGGTTATGTAAAGATGGTTGATGAACGTGTTGGTAATGTAAAGGAGGAGGATATTCCTAATGCGTTCACAAGCAAAAGTCCTTTACAGCGGCTCGCGATTATCAGTGCTGGACCTGTCGCTAACTTTCTCCTTGCTATCCTTATATTTTGGATGGTTTTCCTTGGGGGTGAAAGGGGAGTAGCTCCGATTATTGGGGAAGTTGAATCAAAGTCGATTGCTGAGCAAGCAGGCTTCGAGTCTGATATGGAGATATTGGAGATTGATGGTTCCTCTACCACAACGTGGAGAGATGTTTCGCAACGCTTATTTGATTTTATTGGGTATAGCGGGAGCATTCCTTTTGTCGTTAGTTATCCAGATTCAGCGATTCGGTATGAGATTCCTGTTGAGGTAAGAAATTGGCTTGCCTCCTCTGAGAGCCCAGTTCCTATTCGAGACTTAGGCTTGATGCCTGTGGTGATATTTGAGTCGCTGATAATTTCTGCAGTTGATGAGTCTGGAGCCGGTTATGAGGCAGGGTTGCGAGCCAACTATCAGTTAGTTTCAGTTAATAATCAAATCATCAAATCTGTCGATCAATTTATTCAGGTTGTCTCTGCTAGCGCTGGCAGAGCCGTCGCGCTGGATGTGCAGATCAAATTGGATGATGAAACGAACAAATTCGTTGAAGATCAGATTATTGCTATACCTAGGTCAGTGATTCGCGATGGCAAGCAGGTGGGACAGTTGGGTATCCAATTACGGCCACTAGTAACTTACCCTGAATCTATGTATCGCGACGTAGATTATACCGTCATCTCTGCTTTCCCAAGAGCAATAGAGGAGACAGCAGCTACCAGCTTGCAGATAGTTAAGTCCATTGGGAAGCTATTGATGGGTGATCTTAGTCCAAAGACATTGAGCGGACCGATAACCATAGCTAAAGTTGCTGGCGATACTGCAAGATCAGGGTTTGATAATTTTATTCGTTTTATTGCCATTCTGAGTATAATGCTTGGCGTTATGAATTTGCTCCCAATCCCCGTTCTGGATGGCGGGCACATTGCATACATTATTTTAGAAATGCTGAAGGGTTCGCCTGTTTCTGAGAGCGTGCAAATAGCAGGATACAAAATAGGGTTCGCTATGTTAATGGGGCTTATGTTCTATGCCACATTTAACGACTTGATGAGACCATTTTAATTTCCACAAAAAAGAACCACTAAGGTTAAAGGTAATAATGAAGCAATTTTTTACTGGCTTACTTTTCTTGCTAATTCTAACTCCGCCTCTTGTAGTGGCTGATGAATTCGAGGTCCTCGACATTCGAATTGAGGGGTTGCAAAGGGTGTCGGCTGGAACTGTTTTCGCTTCTCTGCCTCTAAGCGTTGGAGACACCGTTGATGAAGCAATAATTCGTGAGGCAACTCGCTCGTTATTCCGAACAGGTTATTTCGCTGATGTTGTTATGGCTAGAGAGAATGGAATTTTGGTCGTTGGGCTGGTTGAGCGACCAGCCGTCACTGAAATTAACCTTGAGGGAAACAAAGCCATTGAGACTGATCAATTGCTTGATGCACTCAGAGACAATGGGTTGGCAGAAGGCCAGATCTTCCGCCAAGTTATTTTAGAAGGGATGACTCAGGAGCTTCAAAGACAATATGTCTCTCAAGGTCGTTATGGTGCGCTGGTCAAGACTGATGTTAAAACACTTCCTCGAAATAGAGTCTCGGTTAATATCGACATTGATGAGGGAGACGTTGCAAAAATCCGACATATTAATATTGTTGGTAACTTCGATTTTAGTGAAGATGACCTGCTAGATCAGTTTGAGCAAAATGAGACAGGTTGGATATCATGGATTACCAGTGATGATAAGTATTCCAGAGAAAAGTTATCTGGTGACCTTGAGACGCTGGAAAGTTGGTATTTGGATCGAGGTTATCTCCAATTTGAAGTAATGAGCACCCAGGTCTCCATCAGTCCAGACAAAGAATCTGTCTTTATTACCATCAATGTTAATGAGGGTGATGTTTATAAGATCAGCAGCGTTGAATTAGCGGGTGACTTAAAAATTCCTGAAGGAATTGCGAGAGCGCTTATCTTGCTCAAAGAAGATATGACATTCTCTCAGGCTTTAATGACCACCTCGAGCGAGTACATCACACGCAGGCTTGGCAATGAGGGGTATACCTTTGCAGAGGTAGAGGGTTTCCCAGAGGTTGACGAAGAATCTAAAACAGCCAAAGTTACTTTTGTTGTAACTCCTGGGATGCGTGCCTATGTGCGGCGAATTGAATTTAGAGGCAACACTAAAACTGCGGATCATGTACTTAGACGAGAAATGCGGCAAATGGAGGGTGGTTCGGCCAATAACGCTTTAATTGATATGTCAAAGGTCCGTCTGGAGCGTGTGGGATACTTTAAGGAAGTAGAAGTAGAAAATGTTCCTGTTGCTGGGACTAATGATCAAATTGATGTGATTTATACCGTTGAGGAACAGCCCTCTGGGTCGGTGGGCGCCAATCTAGGTTATTCTCAGGGATATGGACTTATGCTTGGGGCTAATCTGACGGAGAATAATTTTCTTGGCACAGGAAAAACCGTGGGCGTTGGTATTAACAAGAGTGCTTATCAATCATCATTGAACTTTAACTACACAGAACCTTTCTTCACTCCTAACGGTGTCAGCGCTGGGTATGGTATCTATATCAGGGAGACGGACTATAGCAAGTTACGCTTGCAACCTTTCTCTCAGAATACGAAAGGGGCAACACTCAACTGGAGTTATCCAATCTCAGAGGTTCAACGAATCGGTTTTGGACTTGGATATGAGCATCTCGAATTAAATCCAGGCGATTACACTAGCTCGGAATCAATCGATCGCTTTATAAGTGAAAATGGTAATTGGTTTAAGTCAGTTAATCTAAATGTAAATTGGGTTAAATCTACGCTTAATAGAGGAATATTTGCTACCAGGGGGACATCTCAACGTATTGGTATTGATGCTGCATTCCCTGGGTCAGGATTAGAGTACTTCAAAGTTACCTATAAGGGATCTCATTTGAGAGGAATTTCGCGTCAGTTTACCCTGAGGCTACGTGCAGATTTAGGGTATGGAGAGAGCTATGGTGATACTAGTGAGATGCCTTTCTTTAAAAATTTCTATAGTGGGGGATTGGGCTCTGTCAGGGGATTCAAAAAGTACTCATTGGGACCACGTAATAGCCCACAGAGTGGAGGTTATGGTGGCTACTCATCTTACACAAGGCCAATCGGTGGTAACGTGCAGATCATTTTAGGTGCCGATGTGATCTTCCCATTACCCTTTATTAAAGATCAGCGCTCCGTGCAGTCATCGCTGTTTTTTGATGCTGGTAACGTTTTTAATACCAAATGTAGTGATCTTCAGGTAAATTGTTTCAGTCCGGAAGATGGGGAGCTCCGATATTCAGTAGGTGTAGGCGCAACTTGGTTGAGTGGCTTTGGGCCCATAACGTTTAGTATAGCTAAACCATTAAATTCAGTAGATCTGGATGAAACGGAAGTTTTCCAGTTCTCATTGGGTAATCAATTTTAATTATAAGTTTGGAGAAGTATTGTGAGGAATTTGAAAGCGTTTGTTTGTCTTTTTATTGTTGTTTTTGGTTCTTTATCCGCCGCTGTGCTTGCGGAGGATAAGATAGCCGTAATAGATGTTCAGCGAGCTATGTTTGCGTCTAATTTTGCCCAAAATAAAATAAAAACCTTCCAGGAAAGTTCTGATATCGTTGCTCTAAATGCAAAGCTTGAAGGGTCTGCTGCTGATTTGAAGGCGATGACGGAGGAGGCGCAAGCGAAAAGTATGACTTGGTCTAGTGAGGAGGCTGCGGACCACCAGAAAAAAATGGCCTATGCCAGAGCTGACTATGATCTTGCAGTAAAAAAATTACAAGGTGAGTCACAACAACTAGAGCAGGAAATTCCGCAAGAGTTGGGTCAACAGCTTCAAGAAGCTCTTGCTCAAGTGATAAAAGAAGAGGGAATTACACTTCTACTTAGATCTGAATCAGTAATTAGTGCTAGCCCAAATAATCGAATAACAGCAAAAGTGGTTGATCGTCTAAATCAACTAACAGATGCTAAAGAATAATATTCTAAATGGGCATGTATGAGTTGTGATTTTAGTCTTGGTGAAATTGCTGCGTTCCTCGATGTCGAGGTGCGCGGCGATGCTGACAGAAGGATAACTGGTCTCAGCACTTTACAAAACTCAGAAGAGGGGCACTTGACGTTTCTGTCGAACCCTAAATATCTTAAATTCTTATCTAGCTGCAACGCCTCAGCGGTTCTTCTTTCCTCAAAAAATGCGTCAAATTACGATGGAACGTGTTTGATTACTGATGATCCCTACCTTGCATATGCTCGCATCTCTGAGTGGTTTGATGTGGCGCCTTTCAAACAGCCAGATATTCACTCAAGCGCGATTATTGATCCAACAGCATCATTGGCAGCTGAAATATATATTGGGCCCAATGTTGTTGTAGATGAAAATGTCAAACTAGACCCGGGTTGCCATATAGAGGCTAATTGCTTTATTGGAGCGCGCTCTTCAATTGGTAAAAATGGCTATCTTGCCCCAAATGTCTGTATCTATCATGACGTTAAGATTGGCCACTCTGCTCGCATTCATAGTGGAGCAGTCATCGGTGCAGATGGCTTTGGAATTGCGCCAAAGGCTGATAAAAGTTGGCAAAAGATACACCAGATAGGTGGCGTAACCATCGGTGATAATGTTGAAGTCGGCGCGTGCAGCACAATAGATCGCGGTGCTATAGAAAATACAGAGCTTGGTGATGGAGTGAAGCTCGACAATCATGTTCAGATAGCTCACAACGCATGCGTGGGTGATAATACCGTCATGGCTGCTTATAGTGGTTTAGCTGGTAGTGCAAAAGTTGGCAAAAACTGTATTTTGGCGGGGGATGTTTGCATCGTGGGCCATGTGGATGTTTGTGATGATGTGCAATTAACAGCTAGGACCTTAGTCACCAAATCTATTACTGAGTCTGGATCTTACTCGTCTGGTTCTACGCCTCTAATGACCACGGTAGAGTGGCGAAAAAATTCGGTACGAATTGGACAATTAGACAAACTTGCGCGGCAGATTAAGAAAAGTCTGGATTAGGGAATCGGCGTACTAATCTGATCTTGAGGTTAAATGTATTTTTTGAATTTGCTAGGAATGCTTTATGAATATTAACGAAATTATGACTCTGTTGCCTCATCGTTATCCATTTTTATTGGTTGATCGAGTGACAGATATCACCCCAAATAAAAACATTTTAGCCTACAAAAATATCAGCTTTAATGAGGAAGTATTCAATGGACATTTCCCTGGAGCGCCTATTTTTCCTGGAGTAATGACTATTGAAGCCCTAGCGCAGGCATCAGGAATACTAGGATTCGTTTCTTCTGGAACCAGTGCTGATGATGGGAAGTTATATCTGTTTGCCGGGGTTGATAAGGTGCGCTTTAAACGTCCTGTTGTCCCGGGGGACAATTTAGTGCTGGCCTCAGAGATAGAAGCTGTAAAACGCAATATATGGCGATTTAAAACGTCAGCTACGGTCGAGGGAGAGATTGCGTGTGAAGCTACGCTGTTGTGTGCTTATCGAGATAGGGAAAACTTTGAGTGATTCATGAAAGTGCCATTATTGATTCAACTGCGGTGATTGGGAAGAATGTCACTGTTGGGCCGTGGACCATAATTGGTGCAGATGTTGTCGTAGGTGATGATTGTAATATTGGACCTCATGTTGTTCTAAAGGGCCCGACAATTCTTGGGTCTAATAATAAAATTTATCAATTTTCAACGATAGGAGATGACACGCCGGATCTTAAATATAATGGTGAACCTACTCGTTTGATTGTCGGCGATAATAATGTAATTCGGGAGGGAGTAACTATCCATCGAGGTACTGTGCAGGATAATAGTGAAACGGTAATCGGTAGCAACAACCTTCTGATGGCTTATGTACATATTGGCCATGACTGCGTGGTGGGCGACCATGTCATAATGATCAACAACTCTGCTATTGCAGGTCATGTTCATGTTGGAGACTGGTCAATATTATCTGGATTCTCGATGATCCATCAATACGTTAATCTTGGAGCACACTGTTTCATAGGTCCTGCGGCATTTATTTATCATGATGTCCCAGCTTACGTTACGGTATCTGGTAATCCAGCTGAGCCACGGACTATAAATCGAGAAGGACTAAAGAGAAGAGGTTTCTCTGCTGATGATATTGCTTTGATTAATAAGGCCTATAAAATTCTGTATCGACGAGGATTGAAGTTATCAGAGGCAATATTGACTATAAAGAATCTAGGCGATCAAACGGTCATTTCTGCATTCGTTGAATCCTTAGAGAAATCTAATCGCGGTGTTATCCGTTAAAATATGGAATCCATCACCCCTATATTTGCAATAGTTGCCGGAGAGGCCTCGGGTGATATTTTGGGTAGCGATTTGATTCGTAGTCTAAAAAAACGTTTTCCAAAGGCAATATTTGAGGGAATTGGTGGCCCAAAAATGCAGGATGAGGGTTTTATCTCACTTTACTCAATGGAGCGACTATCTGTTATGGGCTTCATAGATCCATTGAAGCGTCTACCTGAGTTGTTGAGTATCCGACGAAACATTATTAAGCGTTATCTGGAGCGTAAACCAATTGTTTTTATTGGTATAGATTCTCCGGATTTCAACAGTCGTATCGAATATGATTTGCATGAGCATGGAATAAAAATTGTACATTATGTGAGTCCCTCAGTTTGGGCATGGCGACAGGGCCGCATTAAAAAGATCAAAAAATCTGTTGATCTCATGCTAACTCTACTGCCTTTTGAGACTGATTTTTATACGCGACACTCTGTCCCTGTTAAATTTGTTGGGCACCCTTTGGCTGGCCAGATCCCCATAAAACCAAATACTAGAGAGGCTCGAAAGGCCTTAGAATTGCGGGAAGATGATCCTGTACTGTGTCTAATGCCAGGTAGTAGAGCCGGTGAGGTAAGCCTTATGTTGGAATTATTTCTTGGTGTAACAAAGCAACTGTCCCAGGAAATTACTCAACTTCAGGTTATCATTCCTGCCGCTAGTAAAGAGCGATATATACAAATATTAAATATGATAGACGCCTTAGGTATAAAAAATGTAAAGGTTTTTTTGGGGCAATCCCATTTGGGTCTGGAGGCGTGTGATGTAGTCCTCTTGGCTTCTGGAACTACAGCTTTAGAGGCGATGCTTTTTAAAAAGCCAATGGTAGTAAGTTATCGTCTGGGCCGATTAACCTATAAGCTTGTTTCTCCTTTTATAAAAACTCCATTTGTGTCAATTCCTAATCTTTTAGCTGGACGTATGTTAGTGCAGGAACTCTTGCAGAATGAAGCTTGCGTGCCGAAGCTCACAGAGGCTGTAAAATTTGCGATGTCTGAACAGCAGGCTGATATTTTAGAGTCTATATTCAAAGAAATGCATCTGAGCTTGGCTCTTGATAGTGGCAATATAGCGGCTTCGGCTATCGAAGAATTGATTTTAACATGATAGCTTGGGAGCCCCCAAAAGGTATTGCTAGATTAGCTGGAGTGGACGAAGTAGGCAGAGGTCCGCTTGCTGGAGATGTTGTAACTGCTGCGGTTATTCTGCCTCTGGATCATCAAATTATTGGGCTAGATGACTCTAAAAAATTGAGCGAGCGACAACGGGAAAATGTCTATACAGATATCATAGGGCAAGCTGATTGCTGGGCTATCGGACGGGCTTCGGTTGCAGAGATCGATCGATTTAACATTCTTCAGGCGACCATGATGGCGATGCGACGAGCTGTCCTTGGATTGTTTTTAAAGCCAGATTATGTCGTGGTTGATGGAAATAGGTTGCCTCAATGGGAGTATGCTGGAGAAGCAATTGTTAAAGGTGATGGAAGAGTAGATGTTATTAGTGCCGCATCAATATTGGCTAAGGTAATTAGGGATGCAGAAATGAAGGCATTAGACTCCGATTTCCCGGGTTATGGTTTTTCTGCAAACAAAGGATATGGGACTCCTCAACATTTAGAGGCACTTGATAGAATGGGGCCTACTAAAATACACCGTAGGTCCTTCGCTCCGGTGCGTCGTGGAGCGACTTTCGAACAAAGCCCCTTGTTCGACTGATATATAAGCAAAGTTTTTACAGTATTAGTTATCAATTCCTCTTGAGTAATTGAGGCGCGTTACCTGTATTAAAAAAAAAGACTTAAAGCTTGAGTTACGCTGCTACAAGCTATACATTCGATAGATAAATAGAAATTATAGTAAAGGGGTAAATACCTTGAGTTACGCTGCAATTACTGGTTGGGGAAGTTACGTGCCGCCGGTGCTTATGACTAACGAAGACATGAGTAAAATAGTAGATACTAGCGATGAGTGGATTTTTTCCCGCTCAGGAATAAGGCAGCGTCACTATTCTCATGTTCCTGTGGGTAAGATGGGTTGGTTGGCTTGTGAAAGAGCTCTGGCAGCAGCAGGGGTTGATGCAAAAGATATAGATCTCATAGTACTAGGCTGCACTTCACCAGAGGAATATTGTCCAAATACTGCCAGCTATATTAAAAATGAACTAGGCGCAATAAAGGCTACAGCTTTTGATTTAAATTCAGCCTGCACAAGTTGGGTTTATGCGCTCAATGTTGCCACAGATATGATCAAAGCTGGCTCCATAAAAAAAGCTCTGGTGGTGGGAGCGGAGCGAATTTCATTGGCAATGGATTGGCAAAAAAGGGAGTCGTGCTTTTTGTTTGGTGATGGAGCCGGTGCGGTACTGCTCGAGTCGTCCCAACATCAAGAGGGATTGTTGTCTGCACATCTGAGTTGCGTGCCAGATAGTCGAGAATGTCTGAAGCTTCCAGGTTGGGGGCTATCCCCGTTACATTTTACAGATGAAATATTCATCTCTTTAAATTTTGAAGGGCAAGAAATTTTTAAAAGTGCGGTCAAGGGAATGGGTGATTCGATTGCTAACGTCCTTGATCGAGAGAGTTTAGCCCCAGAGGATATTGATCTATTTATTCCGCACCAAGCAAATATAAGAATAATCCAGTCTCTAGCAAAAAGATTAAATTTCCCAATGGAAAAGGTAGTTGTTCGAATAGATGAGTATGCAAATACTTCAGCCGCGTCCATCCCTCTTGCGTTATGCGATGCAATTGAACAAGAAGTTTTAAAGCCAGGAATGACGATTTTGGTAGCTACTTTTGGGGCAGGCTTGACTTGCGGCGCTGGGATTATTAAATGGGGTGATCGCAATGTACCCTTAGCGAAGTCCGATAAGAATATACCTGGATTCGAAGGTACTGTGTTTGATTTAATGGCCGATAGTTTTTCTCATTACGGAGTTGATGCGACTCATTTGTTAACAAAAGCGTAGAAATGACTCAAGAGTTTGTTCATTTAAGACTTCATTCAGAGTACTCCCTAGTTGATGGATTAGTCCGTTTAAAACCTCTCGCGCAGAAAGTAGCAGAATTAAAAATGCCTGCAGTAGCGCTAACTGACTTTAATAACTTTTTTGGGCTTGTGAAATTCTACAAGGCTTGCCAATCCAATGGTATCAAGCCAATTCTAGGATCTGAGGTAATTATTCAAGATGACGTTGAAGAAACTGGAGGATCTCAGCTAGTTTTATTGATATGCAATGATATTGGCTATAAAAATCTAACCGAATTAATTTCTAGGGCCTATCAGGAGGGTCAGAAACAAAGTACGCCTACTGTAAAACTTGAGTGGCTAGAAGGGCATAGTGACGGACTGATTGCTCTCTCTGGTGGAAGGCTTGGAGAGATCGGTATTGCGCTGATCTCCGGGCGAAAATCTGACGCGGAAAACTCACTAGCGCGTTTGATGAGATTGTTTCCCCAACGTTTTTACTTAGAATTACAGCGGACTGGGCGGCAGGATGAAGAAGATTACCTGCATTCAGTAATTGATCTGTCTGCTAATTTCGATTGCCCTGTTGTTGCAACCAATGATGTCAGGTTTTTGATACGCGATGAATTTGAGGCTCATGAGGCTAGGGTTTGTATCCATGAGGGAAGAACACTGGACGATCCTAGAAGAGAAAGAAGGTTTTCTGAGGATCAATATTTGAGATCAGCTGAAGAAATGTTTGAGCTTTTCTCTGACATTCCTGAGGCCCTCGAAAATACTATTGAGATAGCTAAGCGCTGCAATCTAAATCTAAAATTGGGCTCTCACTTCCTCCCTGACTATCCAATACCTGAGGGCTTAACGATAGAGGAATTTTTTAAACGCGAGTCCTATGATGGTCTTAACTTACGGTTAGAAAATCTTTTTGACTCATCTGCCTCCAATTTTGAGGCTAAAAGAAAACTTTACTACGAGCGCCTGCAGTTCGAAATTGACATTATCGTTGAAATGGAATTTGCAGGTTATTTCCTTATTGTAATGGATTTTATTCGTTGGGCTAAGGTCAATGATATTCCGGTTGGGCCAGGGAGAGGTTCAGGTGCCGGATCTCTTGTAGCCTATGCCATGAAAATTACTGATCTTGATCCAATTCAGTATGATCTGCTATTTGAGCGATTCCTTAACCCTGAGCGTGTGTCGATGCCAGATTTCGATGTAGATTTTTGTATGGAAGGACGTGACAGGGTAATTGAATATGTTGCGGAGCAGTATGGCCGAGATGCTGTTTCTCAGATAGTCACTTTTGGGACTATGGCGGCGAAGGCGGTGGTTCGCGATGTGGCGAGAGTTCAGGGTAAGTCCTATGGGTTAGCTGATAAGTTGTCCAAGCTTATTCCTTTTGAAGTAGGCATGACTCTTGAGAAGGCCGTTGAGCAAGAAGATGATCTTAATGATTTCTTAAAAAGTGACGATGAGGCTGCAGAAATTTGGGATATGGCTATGCAGCTCGAAGGTATTTCAAGAAACTGTGGTAAACACGCGGGTGGAGTAGTTATTTCGCCATCTCGAATTACAGACTTTAGTCCAATATATTGTGATGAGAGTGGTCATGGAGTAGTGACTCAATTCGATAAAAATGATGTGGAGGATGCAGGCCTTGTCAAGTTTGACTTTTTAGGGCTAAGAACCCTAACAATTATTGATTGGGCAATAAAGATGATTAATGCTACTCGAGAAAAAAATGGAGAGGACTCTCTTATTCTCGAGCGCATTCCACTTGATGATGCCGATACTTTTGCCTTGATGCAGAGAGCTGAAACTACAGCAGTCTTCCAGCTTGAATCGAGAGGAATGAAAGAACTTATAAAAAAAATGGGACCTGATAGATTTGAGGACATTGTTGCTTTAGTTGCTCTTTTTAGGCCAGGGCCACTACAGTCCGGTATGGTGGACGACTTCATTAACCGGAAGAAAGGCAGAGCTGAAGTCAGTTATCCCCACCCTCAGTACCAACATGAGTGTCTAAAAGCTTCTCTAGAGCCTACCTATGGAATTATCTTATACCAAGAGCAAGTGATGCAAATTGCTCAAGTCATGGGAGGGTATACACTTGGAGGCGCCGACATCTTGCGTCGAGCAATGGGGAAAAAAAATGCCTCAGAGATGGCAAAACAGAGAGATTTATTTGTTGAAGGGGCGATCGGTAAAGGGTTTGCTAAAGATTTAGCTTCAAATATATTTGATTTAATGGAGAAATTTGCTGGATATGGATTCAATAAATCACACTCCGCAGCCTATGCCTTGCTTGCATATCAAACTGGATGGTTGAAAACGCACTACCCAGCAGAATTTATGGCTGCAACAATTTCTTCTGACATGGATAAGACAGATAAAGTGGTCACCTTTATCGATGAGTGCAGATCCATGAACTTAGAGTTGCTTCCTCCAGATGTTAATCATGGCATGTTCCAATTCAGTGTGGATGATAAGGGATCTGTTTTATATGGCCTTGGAGCAATTAAGGGATTAGGAGAAGGGCCCATAGAAGCGATTATCACCGCCAGAGAGTGTGGTGAGTTTAAAAATATTTTTGATTTTTGTGCAAGAGTCGATGGCCGCAAGGTTAATAAGCGTGCCCTTGAGGCAATGATTAGAGGCGGCGCTATGGACCAGATTGGTCCGGAGGGAGATATTTCTTACCGTCGGGCCGTGATGCTTGCATGTATGGATGAGGCCGTTAAATTAGCGGAACAACATATCCGAAACCAGGTGAGTGGAATGGGAGATCTATTTGGTGACTCCATCGTCGATAGTGCCCCTGAAATTAGTTATCTCGCTTTTGATGATGTCAAGAGTTTGTCAGTGAAAGACAGGCTTAATGGCGAAAAAGACACGTTGGGCTTATACCTTACAGGGCATCCCATTGACGAATACGAATCTGAACTAAAAAAGATGTTTCCTCATCGAATAGCGAATTTGCGATCTGGAAAAGACAGTTTGACTATCTCTGGAATGATTGTGGCTATGAGAATTTTGAAAAATAAGCGGGGGGATAATTTTGCCTTTCTTACGCTGGATGATAAGAGTGGACGTATTGAGATATCAGTATGGGCTGAGAAATTCAATGCGTATCGAGATATTCTTGTCAAGGATGCCTTATTAGTTATAAAGGGAGTAATTTCTGAAGATGATTTTACTGGAGGCCTCAAGATGGTTGCTGAATCGATACAATCTATTTATCAGGCTCGATGTAGTAAATTACTTTGTCTAGAATTACTAGTTTCTGAGGGAAGCACTGATTGGGTCGATAAATTCCGCTCCACGATAAATAGCTATAGAAACGGTAATTGCTCAGTCTTTGTTAATTATGAACAGGAGCACGCTCGGTGTGCGCTCAAACTAGGCAGCGATTGGAAAGTTCAGCCACAGGATGGATTATTGATTGCATTGCGAGAGCAATTTGGAGAAAAAAGTGTAATTTTGCGATATGACTAAATCGATACTGTTTAACTATCATTGAAATGTTAATATCGACGCTGAGCCTTTTAAAGGTCTACTGACAGAGAAACTTTTATACATGAATTTAGATTATCTTTCTTTCGAGCAGCCCATTGCTGAACTAGAGGCAAAGATTGAAGAATTGCAGCTTGTTGGTAATGACAATGATTTAAATATCAATGACGAGGTTGCAAAGCTCCGAAATAAGTCACAAAAGCTAACTGCCAGTATCTACTCCAAACTTACTCCTTGGCAGATTGTCCAAGTGGCAAGGCATCCTCATAGGCCTTATTCGCTTGATTATATCCATCGAATTTTTACAAACTGGGAGGAATTGCATGGTGATCGTCATTTTGGGGATGACTCTGCAATCGTTGGAGGTGTTGCTAGGCTTGACGATAAGCCTGTCATGATTATTGGTCAAGAGAAGGGTAGAGGGGTTACTGACAAGGTTACTCGGAACTTTGGGATGCCAAAAGCGGAAGGGTATCGAAAGGCCCTCCGATTAATGGAAATGGCTGAGCGGTTTAAATTGCCAATTTTAACGCTGATTGATACGCCAGGAGCTTATCCTGGAATTGATTCTGAGGAACGAAACATATCAGAATCGATTGCCAGAAATTTAGCAGTAATGTCTCGGCTGAAAACTCCAATTATCTGCACTGTCATTGGAGAGGGAAGCTCCGGTGGTGCCCTCGGTATCGGTGTCGGAGATCGTGTAAATATGCTTCAATACAGTACGTATACGGTAATATCTCCCGAAGGCTGCGCAAATATTCTATGGAAGAGTAGTGATAAAGCTTCTGATGCTGCTGAAGCTATGGGCGTTACTTCCGAAGGTCTTGAAAAACTGAATATTGTTGATGAGACAATTCCTGAGCCCATGGGGGGTGCTCATCGAGATATTGAAGCGATGGGGGATACTCTTCGTGAACATCTGAGCTTACAATTAGATTTATTGTTAGAACAGCCTTTAGAGCAGCTTCTTCAGAAGCGATTCGACCGTCTAATGAGCTATGGTTCTCCAGTCTAAACCCTGAATATTGTAGGCCATATGGATTCTACTAATGACCTTAATATTTGACGAATCAGAAACACTCTCTGTAGTTAGTGAATTGTTTAGTAAAGAATTTGAAGTTAGCTTCTCGACAAAGTTAATTGGAGGAGCTGATGAACCCCTTTACCTGCCAAAAAATCGGCCTGGTGGCTTTTCGCTCTTGAAATTTAGAAGTGATTTTGTATCTAGTGCCCTTCATGAAATTAGTCATTGGTGTATTGCTGGTGAAAGACGCAGAAAATTAAAAGATTTTGGGTATTGGTATTGCCCAGATGGCCGCTCTGAAGTTGAGCAAGAAGCATTTGAATTGGTTGAGGTGAGACCGCAGGCCTTAGAATGGATGTTCAGTAACGCTTGTAATCATTCATTTTCTATTAGTTTAGATAATCTTGCTATGAAGGGCCATGGATTTGATAGCTGCAATTTTCTGCAGGCGGTTACTCAACAAATTATTGATTGGTGCTCCTCGGATAATATGCCGCCGAGGGGATTGCAGTTTTTAAATGCTCTGAGTTTTTACTTCCACACTAATCCGAGGTCCATTGATCTTTATTTATTCGAGGGGCTTTAATGCAGTCATTTTTAATAGATTCCTCTATCTATATTTTCAGAAGTTATTTCACGGTTCCGAACAACTGGAAATCCATAGATTCAAATTACTCGACAAATGCTGTTTATGGATTCACAAATTTCCTAATAAATATTTTACAGCAGACAGACCCAAAATATATTAGCTGTGCCTTTGATGAAAGCTTGGGTACTGGCTTTCGGCACCAAATGTTTTCTGACTATAAGGCAAACCGTGAATTACCTGATAATGCTTTAGCATATCAGCTTAAAGCTTGTCGGCAACTATGCAGGGTAATGGGTATTTTTGAGGTTTCTTCTACTATGTATGAGGCAGATGATTTGATTGGTTCAATGGTAAGAACAACAAAAATGGAGGGCATACAGCCAGTCATAGTTAGTAGAGACAAAGATCTCATGCAGTTAATTGACGATGACGTCCTTTATTGGGATTTTGGTAAGTCTCAGCCCCAAAATAAGAAACATTTAGAAGATAAGCTAGAAATTAATTGCTCTCAACTTGCAGATTTCTTGGCTCTTTCTGGTGATTCTAGTGATAATATTCCTGGTGTCGATGGTATAGGAGTTAAGACAGCAAGACAGTTGCTATCGTTCTTTCCTAATGTGGAATCCATTATTGAGCATATTGATCAGCTTGAGGATTTGCCAATTAGAGGGGCTGGAAAGCTAGCAGACAAGATCAATATGTCTAAAGATCAGATATTTCTCTCCAAGCAATTAGCGACCATTGTTACCGATATAGATGATGGCCCCAAAATAAGTGAACTTGCTTGGAAAGGTGTTCAAGTGCAAGCATTTGAAATCTTTGCCGATGAAATGGGATTTGGCGGTAGCTTTGAATCTCGTATTGCAAAGTTAAAACAAAGATCATTACCCCAGTTTTCTTCTCAAGTGATATCAATATGAAAAAAAAATACAACTTAAACATCGTTGCTGATGAAAATATGGTTGGTGTCCCTGAGTTATTCTCTCATTTTGGGAAAATACGCTTTCTCTCCGGAAGAGACATAACTGCCGATGATGTTGAGTTCGCGGACGTATTGCTCGTTAGATCTGTAACTCGAGTGGACAAAGATTTGTTGGAGGGTTCGTCGGTGAGGTTTGTTGGCTCAGCCACCATTGGTGTAGACCACATTGATCAGATATATCTAAGGCAGGAAGGAATAAGAGTTGCGTACGCTGCTGGTTGCAATGCCGCGGCTGTTGTCCAATATGTTTTCTCAGCGCTTTGTAAACTTTGTCCTGACTGGGAATTAAAGACGGTGGGAATAGTTGGTTGTGGGAATGTTGGTAATTTACTAAGAAACAAACTTCTGGCCCTCGATGTTAGTTGTAGAGTATACGATCCCTTTCTTCCCTCTGAAGAAGGAGATGAGCTGGATAATTTAAGCCATGTCGCGCAGTGCGATATTGTTACTATTCATACTCCTCTTACCCTTGATGGTCCTCATCCCACTACTAAAATGATTGACCAAAAGGTAATCAATGAGATGAAAGAGGGCGCTTTACTTATTAATGCAGGGAGAGGGGAGGTGATAGATTCAGAGGCACTCCTAGAAAGATTGAAATTTGGAAAATCTTTAAAGGTTGCGCTTGATGTGTGGGAATCTGAGCCAAATATCAACATTGAGCTAATGGAGAAAATAGATCTAGCGACGCCGCATATCGCTGGGTATTCGGTTGATGGGAAACGAAGTGGAACGGCTATGATTTACTCCGAATTTTTGACATGGATGGAAGTATCAGCCTCTCGAAAAACACAAATTGACATTGAACCAAAGCTGATTGATTTGGGCGAGAGCAGCACATTAGCAGAGTGCATCCTCAGAAGTTATGACATAACAATTGATGATAGGTCAATGCGGTCTCTGATAAAAAGCGTTAATAGCTCTACCAGTAATGCTGAAGCATTTGATCATCTTCGAAAGGTTTATCCGGAGCGCAGAGACTTTACTGGCACAGCCGTCACCAAGGGGAGTCTTAATATGAATCAGGAAGTAAAGAATAAGATTGCTTCCTTAGGTTTTTTAGTTCAGTTACCTTGAGAATTTTGATTCAAATAACCCCTTAGGAAGTCTGATAGTCTTTTCACTGCTTCCCTCAGCAAGTCGGCATCAGGCAGGAACACGAACCGTAAGTGTTGTGTGTCGGGGTAGTTGAATGCGGAACCTTGGACAAGTAAAAGCTTTTTTTCTTTTAGAATTTGTAATACCAAATTTTCATCATCCTGAATTGGATAGAGATTAGGATCAAGTTTGAAAAATAGATACATTGCAGAACTTGGTTTGACGCACGTTACACCTGGAATATCTGTGAGTAATTTGTAAGCTAAATCTCTCTGCTCTGCGAGCCTTCCACCTGGCTTAACGAGATCGTTTATACTCTGTTTACCACCCAGGGCAGTCTGAACAGCTAACATTGCTGGAACGTTGGCGCATAGCCTCATGGAGGCAAGCATTTCTAGACCCTCAATGTAACTCTTCGCCTTTGATTTATCTCCGCTCATTAACATCCAACCAGATCTGAAGCCAGCGAGACGGTAAGCTTTTGATAGCCCATTAAATGTGAGGCATAGAGTTTTATGGACCATCTTGGCAAGAGGGTAATGGATAGCCTGATCATAAATAATTCGATCATATATCTCATCAGCAAAAACACACAAATTGTGTTTCTCGGCTAGATCAACAATTTGCTGAAGTATATCCTCAGAGTAAACAGCTCCAGTTGGATTATTAGGGTTAATAACGACAACTGCCTTAGTGCGGGTTGTTATCTTATTTTCTATATCACTTATATTGGGTTCCCAATGAGAATTCTCGTCACACAGGTAGTGGACAGGCTTTCCACCAGAAATTGCTGTCGCGGCGGTCCATAAAGGATAATCTGGGGCGGGGATAAGTACTTCATCGTCTTGATTAATTAGGCCCTGCATTGCCATTACGATTAGTTCGCTTACACCATTTCCCATAATGATATCGCCGACATCAATACCCATAACTCCCTGAGATTGATAGGATTGCTCTACAGCTTTTCGAGCGGTAAAAATACCTTTGCTTTGCGAGTACCCTTGGGCATCTCGTAAGTTGTGTATTACGTCCCTTATTATTTCATCAGGTGCATCAAATCCAAAGGCCCCGGGATTACCTATATTTAACTTTAATATTTGCTGACCTTCTTGCTCAAGAAAATTTGCATAGTCAAGAACGGGACCACGTATCTCGTAGTTCACGCCTTTTAATTTTTCTGATTGTAATATTTTAGTGATCACTGATTCCATCAACTTTTTTTTGACTATGACTCAAAAGCTTAATTATAAGCTAGAAATATAAGCTATATTTACTTTTGAATAAAAGATAATAATATACCATAGTAAATATGACCGCTGACTCCAAAGCGCATGTATCTTGATTAAAATCTGAATGTGATGTTTCTTCACTCCCTTGTTAAATTTTAGTTAAAAAGGATTGCGAATAGGTCCTCTCTGGGTATAATGCCCGCCTCGATTCTGTGAAAGAGCGTCGAGAAATTAGAAGAAAAACGGATTCATTTAGCGACGGTACATATAGAAATTCATGCGGAATTTTCTTTATGAATGTGACTGTTGAAAAAGCGGTTCTTCAAATTTATGCAAAACCCTACGTCCCGTTCGTCTAGAGGCCTAGGACACCGCCCTTTCACGGCGGTAACAGGGGTTCGACTCCCCTACGGGACGCCATTTTGCTTTAAAGCCAAGTTATGGCATTTGCGGGAATAGCTCAGTTGGTAGAGCGGTACCTTGCCAAGGTACAGGTCGCCGGTTCGAACCCGGTTTCCCGCTCCAAATTTAAAGTGTCTATATTTTAGAGAATACGACTATCAGAGCAACATGCTCTTCCCTCATATCTTGTTTGATTTCCTTTTTTTATGTTTATTTCTAGGGTATTAGTCCTTAGCATCGGACCCTGTTCCATGTTCTAATACGTTGTCAGAAACCTATGTGGAAAGTAAGTAATGAGGTTTTAAATTGTCAAAATTTAATTTGATCATAATTAGTTTACTTATCGCTGGGTGTGCCCACCAAAATAGCATTGCCAAGAAAAAGCATGAGTGGCTCTTTGCACATATTGCGCCTCAAGGAAATGTTGGGGACGGAACAACAATTGTAATGCCGGTAACGCAGGACTTTATTGCTTTTACCATTGATCCTTATACTGTGCATAGCAACGTAAATGTTAATGAGTTTATTTCTTTGATAGATAAAAGTAATTCAAAAAATCGAATAGACGAGCCACGAAGAGCGGTGCTGTCTTGGTTTGATGGAAATATTGCAAAGGAAGAAAATCTGTTAATTACAGATATAAAAATGAGTGAGTTTAAGGATCGTATTATTTACACGGCTGAAAAAATAGTTTCATTTAAGGGTAACGAGGAATTTAGCTCACCACACCTCTACATCGATAGGCATGATATGGATAAGCAGAAAAGGCCAAAAGAGATCAGAAATCCTTTTTATATGGCTCCCAGAGAACATTACACATCAAGACATCGATTACCTCAAGTAAGAGAGAAGGTGATCCCAACTAATTAATTGTTTTAGAAATTTTACTTAAAAAACACCAAGAGAAAGTCCTGTTGCGATAGATAATCCAAACTCCTCACATAAAGTTGCGTGCTCAGATTTAAATCCACCAACAATGATTAGCGGGGCACAAATTTTGCGGAGTGGATAACCCTTCACAATTCTATCAATCTCGCGCACCGCTCCAGTTCCATCGTTTCCAGAACTCACAAATATGCCATATGGAAGATTAATTTTATAGGATTCTGCCGGGTAAAAAGTACGATCAAAAAAATCTTTTAAAGCTCCGCTCATGTAGCCAAAATTTTCAGGTGTTCCAAATATAAGGCCATCAGCCCAGAGCAGGTCATCTAGGTCTGCCTTAAAAGCACTGAGATATCTTATGTCAATATCTTCCTCTTTAAGGCACCCTGATCTAACCGCCTCCGCCATTTTAGCGGTACTGCCACTTTGAGAATGGTAAACTATTAAAAGATTTTTTTTCATATATTGATCTCCAGATGGTCAAAGACATTTTGCTGTTGAATATTAATAGTTATAGTAAGAGTTGCGGTATTGACTTTATTGTTCCACTTCTTGACCAACCAATCAAAGCAAAATCCTTTATTGATATTCGTCCTATGGTCATGATGTGGTTTAATTACCCACTGAGTGAGGATAAAATTAAATTTGCCAGTAAACATAAATGTGTTTAATGAGAAGATCATCATGAAAGCTGTGAATAGCCGCAAAGAGTTAGAGCGATCATTTAATCATTTTTTGCTTAAAAAAAATAATGACTATCCGTCAAGTGAGCATCAAATTTATGTCTGATTCAGGCAGTACCTCTGGAGCAAAAACATACTTAAGACTTCTCGGTTATGTGGTCCGCTATTGGTTCCCATTTTTAATCAGTATAGTGGGCCTCATGTTGCACTCCCTCGCAGAAATCGCATTTATTGATTTGTTGGGATATATCACAGATACAGTCGGAAGCCTCACGGGTTCAGCTGCTCAAGTAGGGTCTGTCCCTAGATCTGGTATGACAGCGGGTTTGGCTCAAAAGTTATTTAGCGATGAACTGATTGCTGAAAGTTGGCTAGTGATACCGCTATTTTTGATAATGATAAGTGCGGTTAGAGGCATCGGATATTTAATCGGTACTTACTTTCTTGCTTATGTCGCCAATGGTCTAGTTCATGCGCTAAGAACAGATTTATTTAACCGCTATCTTGTGCTGCCTTTCAAATTCTTTGATCAAAATATGGCTGGCCACCTCGTGTCTTTGCTAACTTTTAATGTCCAGCAGGTCACAGAGGCAGGAACTAAAGCCATTAAAACTGTTATTCAGCAGGGTAGCCTAGTAATCGGAATAATGGCCTACTTATTTTACACCAACTGGATTCTAACCCTTTTCTTCATCTTGATTGTTCCTATCATTGGTTACATTGTGGCTAAAGTGAGTAAGCGTTTCAGATTAATAAGTAAAAATATTATGACTGCCATGGGAGATGTGACGCATGTGACTCAAGAGACAGTTCACGGCTATCAAGCAGTAAGGATGTTTGGAGCGGTGGGCAGTGAACGAAGACGGATGTCTGCTGCCAGCCATAATAATCGCCGTCAAAATATGAAAATGGCGTTCGCAGGGGCCTTAAGTAACCCACTAATTATTTTAATTGTTTCATTTGCTTTTGCTGGGATTACAGGTTTTATGTTGAATCCTTTTATTCTCAATACTATGACGACGGGCAGCTTTATTACGTTTATTGTTGCCTCAGGGGTGCTAATTAAACCAATACGGCAGTTGACAGAGGTCAATAGTGATATTCAGAAAGGTATTGCCGCTTCAGAGTCAATTTTTACTGTAATTGATGAGCCTGCGGAGGTTGATGACGGGAAATACGAAGTTGAGGTGGTCTCTGGAAAATTTGAGTTTTCTAATATCAGCTTTGCTTATGATGGTTCTGATAAAGAAGTTCTTAAGAATGTGAGCTTCTCAGTTAACCCCGGAGAAATGATAGCGTTGGTGGGTTCCTCAGGTGGTGGTAAAACCTCTTTGGTAAGCCTGATTCCAAGATTCTACAGGCATGAAAAAGGTCATATTTTACTCGATGGAACGAATGTGAACGAATTCTCGTTAATTAACTTGCGAAGCCATATAGCAATCGTTAGTCAAAATGTGACGCTTTTCAACGGCAGTATCTTTGACAATATCGCCTACGGTGAGTTGCATAATAGATCTTCTGAAAGGGTAAAAGCAGCAGCGCAAGTAGCTCATGCAACAGAATTTATTCAGGACATGCCTGATGGATTTGATACTCCAGTGGGAGATAATGGTGTTATGTTATCAGGCGGCCAACGTCAGAGAATTGCAATAGCCAGAGCCGTATTAAAAAATGCTCCAATATTGATACTCGATGAGGCCACTTCAGCACTGGATACCGATTCGGAGAGACATATTCAAGCTGCGTTGGAACATCTGATGAAAGGACGTACGAGCTTTGTCATTGCACATAGGCTTAGCACGGTTGAGAAGGCGGATCGAATTCTTGTCCTTGAAAAAGGAGAGATAGTTGAGCAGGGAACCCATAAGGAATTGATTGATGCGAGAGGCCGCTATGCCAACCTTTATCGCAAGCAATTTGATGAACCAAAGGAGAGGTAGATTTGTCAGCTGAGACCTTTCTGGTAAGAGCTTGGTACCAAAAAAGGATTTGGCTAGTTGTTTTAGTTCCACTTTCTTGGCTTGTAAGATTAATTAGTATCTTGAGGCGCTGGTTTTTACAGTGGAGATATCAGGGTAGTCCATACTCTGTGCCGGTAGTTATAGTTGGGAATATTTCGGTTGGGGGGAGTGGCAAGACACCACTTATCATATCCCTGGTGAAAACTCTAATTCAGCGTGGCTTAAAAGTTGGAGTTGTTAGTCGGGGATATGGAGGTCAGGCGCCGTTATATCCTTTGACTGTAAGTGCTGATTCGAAGGCAGCTCACTGCGGAGATGAGCCGTTACTGATTGCTCAAAAATGTGGGTGTCCCATTGTTGTTGATCCTAATAGATGTCGCGCCGTTGATATGATAATCGAGGAATTCGAATGTGATATCGTCTTAAGTGACGATGGATTACAGCATTATGCCCTTCACCGCGATGTAGAGATCGTTGTAATCGATTCAATTCGCGGGTTTGGCAACCAATGTATTATCCCTGCAGGCCCTCTTAGAGAGCCTCTGGAGCGTCTTAATGAGGCTCATTTTCTAGTCCACAATGGTAAAAAAGAAAAATTAGAGGACAGCTCAAGAGATATTCACGTCTCGCTCAGACCAATTGGTTTGAGAAATGCTAAGACTAATGAACTTGTTCATCATGCCGACTGGCAAAATTCCTTAAATGTTAAAGCAGTTGCGGGCATAGGAAATCCTGAGAGTTTTGCAAGGACCCTGTTTGAAATGGGCTTTTCTCCAACATTGATCGCTAAAAATGATCATGAGTCTATGACTCCAGAAGATATATTTTCTGAAAATCCTGATGAGGCAGTAGTTGTCACTGAAAAAGATATTGTAAAGTATCGAGGTGAAGTTCCCGATAATTTATGGGTCTTAGAAGTAGAAATGCCGCTCAGTAAAAAATTTATTGATGATATTTGCTGCCGTGCAGGAGTTGGTAGGATCTCGGATTAGATTCGCCATATAATATGGCTTACGTTCAATTACTTAAGATTAGCGATTATGTCCTTTGTGGTGATAATACCTGCGCGCTATAACTCGACTCGGCTTCCAGGGAAGCCTCTTCGAAACATTTGTGGTCTGCCAATGATAGAGCGAGTATGGCATCAGGCCTGCCAAAGTGGAGCCGTGAGAGTGATTATTGCTACGGATGATCAACGTATAAGTGATGTTGCAAGCGACTTTGGTGCTGAAGTATGCATGACTCGTAATGATCATATGTCTGGAACAGATAGATTGCAGGAGGTGTCTGAGAAGATTAATCTTGGGCCAGAACAGATTATAGTCAACGTCCAAGGTGACGAACCTCTGATTCCTCCTATTGTCATTAATCAAGTTGCTAGTAACCTTGCTGCTAATAAGTTCGCAGGAGTAGCTACTCTGTGCGAGCCAATATGTAAAGTCGATGACTTAAATAATCCAAATATAGTGAAGGTTGTCACGAGTGAATCTGAATTTGCGAGCTATTTTAGTCGATCTCCGATACCTTTTTCCCGCAATAGCCAGAATGCTGAATATTTAATGATAGCAAGGCGGCATATTGGTATTTATGCGTATCGCGTTCGTGAATTAAATGCTTTTGTGACTTGGCCTATCGCTCCAACAGAGGCCCTTGAGTCTTTAGAGCAGCTTAGGTTTCTTTGGAATGGTGTTAAAATTCATGTAACAGATTCGGCGGCGTCAGTACCCGGTGGTATTGATACAGAGGAGGATCTCTTGGCTGTTACCAAGCTCTTCTAAAATTTACTAATTCAACAAGAATAAATATAGCTATGGCTAAAATATCAGTGCTTTTCGTTTGTTTAGGCAATATTTGCAGGTCTCCAACAGCTCATGCAATCTTTCAGTCTTTGGTGGACAATAAAAATTTGACAAGCCAAATTCATGTCGATAGCGCAGGCACGGGAGATTGGCATCTTGGTCATGCTCCAGACGACCGATCTAGCGCGACTGCGATGGAGCGGGGTTATGACTTGTCTGAATTAAGATCTCGATTGGTAGTGGCTGAGGACTTTATTAAGTTCGATTATATTATCGCCATGGATTTAAAAAACTTAGCTGATATGCATGCTATGTGCCCTGACGACTTCCAAGGAACGATAAAGTTACTCCTCGATTATTCTCAATCACTCGAATATGATGATATTTCTGAGGTGCCTGATCCATACTATGGTGGAGAGGACGGCTTTCCATTCGTTGTAGATCTTGTTGAGGATGCGTCTAGGGGTCTATTTGAGCATGTTTTAGTACACCTAAATCATTAGGAGAGATCGTCTAATATGGCCGGTGTTGGCTCATTAGTTATCGAGAGAGATAAGTGTTTAAAGGCATACAATAGCCTCGCATTGCCAGCGAGGGCAGAGTATTTCTGCGAGGTTTCCAGTGTAATCGAAATTCGTGATGCCTTGGCTTTTGCAACATCCAATAAACTTAGTGTCATTCCTCTTGGCGCAGGAAGTAATATCATTTTTGCAGCTGACCAAAATGGATTAGTTATGCAGCTTCGTCTGGCTGGTATCGCTCATGAATATCCAGAGGATAAACGAGTCAATACTGTGGATGTTACTTTTTCGGCGGGTGAGAACTGGCATGGTGCGGTTGAATACTGCCTATCTAATGGTTGGTATGGATTAGAAAATCTGTCCCTAATTCCAGGGAATATTGGCGCTGCAGTTATCCAAAATATCGGAGCTTACGGAGTAGAGGTATCTGATGTCTTGGTTAATGTCACTGCAATAGATCTATTGTCGGGAGAGACGCTGCAGTTGGATAAAAAGGATTGTTGTTTTGGATACAGAGATAGCGTATTTAAAAACTCTCTCAAAGATACATGCATTGTGACGGCGATCACATTACGCTTATCAAGGGATCCTATAATCAACATTGGGTACCCCGCGCTGGCAAAATACTTTTTGAATGTAGAGAGGCCTTATTCTCCAGCTATGGTGGGCGATGCCGTATGCGCTATACGACGTTCAAAATTGCCTGATCCTAAAGAACTTGCAAATGTCGGTAGCTTCTTTAAGAACCCAATTATTTCTAAAAGTGAGCTACGAGAACTTCAAAATAAAATAAAGGACGAGCAGGAAGAATTCCCATTTTATAACTTTAAACATGATCAAGTTAAAGTCCCTGCAGCCTGGTTAGTCGAGCATTGCAGATTTAAGGGTTATCGTCGTGGTTCAGCCGGAGTCCACAACGATCATGCCCTCGTATTGATAAACTACAATGAAAATCAAATAGATAGTAGCTCTGGAGATCTTTTGGCGCTGGCCGACGAAATAGTGTCTGCGGTTAAGGAAAAATTTAATATTTCTCTTGAGATGGAACCACGAATATATGGAGCTATTTGATCAGCAAGTTATTCCTCTGACTTTGTCGGAGGGACGCACAGCAGATATTGTTTTTTGGCCGCAATGGCTAGATCAGTCCTGTGCAAACTCATTACTTAAGACTGCCATAGAGCAAACGCCTTGGAGAGAAGATTTCATTCAAATTATGGGAAAGAAAATTCCTATTCCGAGATTACAAAACTGGTTTGGAGATCCTGGAACGAGTTATACGTATTCACGTATACGTCTTCCAGCCGTTAAATTTCCAGCTTGGATGGATGAGATGCGTTTAAATGTAGAGGTTGATACTCAGCACCAGTTTAATCGCGCGCTAGTTAACTACTATCGAGATGGCAATGATAGCGTAGATTGGCATGCAGATGATGAGTCAGAGCTCGGTGTGGAGCCTGTGATAGCTAGTGTGAGTTTGGGTGCAAGCAGAGAATTCCAGCTTAGACATAACACCACAAAAGAGAGAGTAAAAATTGTGTTACCTCATGGATCATTATTGCTTATGAGTGCTGGTATTCAGGAGCATTGGCAGCATAGGATTGCTAAGGTAAAGCATCTGAATCAGGCAAGGGTAAATTTTACTTTTAGATATATGTCCGGGGATGTAAAGACAAAGTCGGTCTTGGAGTAGCAAGTGAAGCTGTCTCAGTTTGGAGAAAAATTTTCAGGGTTGACCGGCATTGTCGAGCTTATGGATGACCTAGGCGGTGCGCTAAATGAAAATCCTGAAATGATTTTCATGGGTGGTGGAAATCCAGCTCGAATTGCAGAGGTTGAGTCAGTATTTCAGTCGAGACTCGAGGGGATAATCAAGGATTCCAATAAATTGCATAGTTTAATGGGTATCTACCAATCTCCTCAGGGAGACAAAGAGTTTTTGACAGAGGTAGCAGCGCTGCTAAGGAGGCAATTTGGGTGGAGACTTACAGCTAGAAATATTGCCATCTCAAACGGTAGTCAGCCTGCATTTTTTGTTTTATACAATATGCTTGCAGGTAGTATGCCGGATGGATCCCAAAGTTCCATACATTTACCCCTGGCGCCAGAATATATTGGTTATACAGACATAGGGCTCTCAGATTCATTTTTTACGGCTACCCGTCCAGAAATAGAGATGTTCAATGATGATTTATTTAAGTATCGCGTAGATTTTTCCAAATTGGCGATACAGAAGGAGACCGCCGCCCTGTGTGTGTCTAGGCCTACAAATCCAACGGGCAATGTTCTGACCGATTCTGAATTAGAGCAGCTAGATGAGCTGGCTGCTCGAGCTAAGATACCTTTGATTATTGATGGTGCATATGGGCTTCCTTTCCCAAGTATTCTTTTTAATGATGCGCGTCCTCACTGGAATGAGAATACTATCCTTGTGCTAAGTTTATCGAAGCTTGGATTGCCAGGAGTAAGGACTGGTATAGTGGTTGCAAATGAAGAAATCATTAACGCCTTTTCTAATGCGAATACTGTAGTTAGTCTTGCGAATGGTAACCTTGGCCCGTCCCTTGTGAAGGAGCTGTTTAAATCTGGGGAAATTTTGTCTTTGAGTAATGATCTGGTGAAGCCATTCTATAAGGGTCGTGCGCATCAGGCGCTAAATTGGTTTCGCGAGGCCTTAGTTGGAGTGCCATATCGAATTCATCAACCAGAGGGTGCAATATTTCTTTGGCTATGGTTCGAAGGTCTCCCAATTACAAGCCAAGAGCTTTACGAGCGGCTAAAGAGGAGGGGGGTACTAGTTGTTCCTGGACATAACTTCTTTGTCGGAATGGACAGCGAGTGGCGGCATCAGAGGGAGTGTATTCGTATATCCTATGCGCAGGATAGTGAATCAGTAAAAAAGGGTATTGCATTAGTTGGGGAAGAGGTCCGTCGGGCCTTTAGAGAAGAATGACTCCAGAACGCTTCAAAAAGGCCGTGACTGTGTTGAATCAGCGTCAGCCAGATTTGACAGTAGTTACAGATGAGGTTCACAAGAGTCAGAATATATCGGCAATAATTCGTACTTGCGATGCAGTTGGTATTATGGAACTGCATTCCGTCTATGATGCAGATACTTTCAAAGCTCACACGGGTACAACCTTGGGCACCCATAAGTGGGTAAAAACCTATGTCTACCCTACTATTGATACACCACTAATTAATTTAAAAAACACTAGTTATCAGATAGTTGCGGCTGATATATCAAGCTTAGCAGTAGATTACCGATATATTGACTATACTAGACCTACGGCCTTGCTCCTTGGAGCAGAAAAATTTGGAGTAAGTAAGGCTGCGAGGGAGCACGTCGACCAGTTTATTAGCATCCCTATGCAGGGGATGGTCGAGTCGTTCAATGTAAGTGTCGCCTGCGCCATTATTTTAGCTGAAGCTCATAAACAACGTGAATCACGCGGACTTTATTCGAGTCGCCAAATTTCTGATGAATGTTTCAGGGAAACTATTTTGGAGTGGACTCATCCTCTTGTTGCTCGATACTGTCAGAAACATTCTTTACCATATCCAGACATTGATGATAGAGGAGATATTAAAGATCCGAGTTGGAGGACGCAAGACACTAGGTAGATCAGTGCAGACGCTTGCTATGAAGAGGGCTCAGGTGGAGATGAGTGCCTATTTGATTGAGTCTAATCTATTTATAAACGCTTCTTTTTCACTATCTTGGAGCTGTAGAAATTTATATGAAAAAACGTCCAGACCCAGGTGAAAAGCTTCTTCTAGGCTTATACCTGTTGAATTATCATCGTTACTACCCTCAAAATTAAAAAATTCACTATTGTGTAACATTTCGTTGGCTCCTGGTGCTAATTGAAGTTCGTCGGTGATTGCTTTGGATACTAAAATTGGTAAGCAATCCATGTGCCAATTAAATTAGCTTCTTATGTCAGTTTAATGACATATTATTGGCAAAACTGCACCAAATAAGTGCTTTTTGAATTCATCCCACCTAGTTTTTGGGCGTTTTATATAGTTGACTATAAATAGGTAAAGATAACTCAATTGCAAACATGTCCTCAATGACTGGAAATTTGTAATGTCGTGTCAATTAGGTCAATTGAATAGATATTTTATGATGTTTCGAGAGTGTTGATAATTAGGCTGATTTTATCAAGAGATTCGCGATATTCTTGTTCGCCATCCGAATCGTTAACAATACCCCCTCCTGCCCAGCAATGCAGTTTGGAATCGCTGGCAATGACTGTGCGTATCGCAATATTTGTGTCCATTCGAGCGTTACTGCTCAGATAGCCGATACTTCCACAGTAAACTGAGCGTCTGATGGGTTCTAGCTCTTCAATGATCTCCATTGCGCGTTTTTTTGGGGCACCGGTTATTGATCCTCCAGGGAAACTGTCTCGAAGTAACTGCAGTGGTTTACTTTTTTTATTTAGCCTTCCGGTTACGGTGCTTACCAAGTGATGGACATTAGGAAAACTTTCAAGCTCAAATAATCTAGGAGTCTTTACTGTTCCCGGCGAGCAATTCCGACTGATATCATTCCTCAAGAGATCCACTATCATCAGGTTTTCTGCACGATCTTTCTCGCTTTTCATGAGGAGTTTGCTATTTTTCTTATCCTCATGAGGTGTTTTTCCTCTTCGCATGGTCCCTTTGATCGGTTTTGTTTCTACGATGAGCTGCTGATTACTATCATGTGAAACTTTTAAAAATCGTTCAGGAGATACAGAAAGTAAGGCTCTATCTTTCCACTGCCAAAATACCGAGTAAGGTGAAGCGCAGTTAGCTCTCAGTACTCTGTATGCCTCCCACTCATCTCCCTCAAAAGGTGCTGAAAAGTGCTGAGTATAGTTAGCTTGATAGCAGTCACCACTTGCGATGTAATTCTTGATGGCCTCGATGGATGAAACATACTCAGATTTTTCGATACTAGATGAGAAGGGTGCTTTGAGGCGAAAGGCGCCACGTTTAATTTCGTCTGGTTTTGAACTATTAATCAGACGATCAATGGCGGTTAATTTGAGAGATATATCACAATTTTCATGGAAAATTATTTCAGCTTGCTTTGTACTATGGTCGATTATTAAAGCCCAAAGATAGCGCCCGACCCTCATATCAGGAAAGTCTAGAATAGAGTCTGCGATATCTGGGATATCAATCAGATGTCTTCCCAGATCATACCCAAAGAAGCCCATTATTCCTCCAGTGAAAGGGATGTTGAGAAGGCTGGGTTCCATTGGCATCAGAGGATCTAGGGCCTGCTGCACGATAGTGAAGGGATCCTCATCTGATGTTCGAATGCCAGAGGAATCTGTTATCGTAGAGACTTTGCCCCAAGTCTCTATTATGGTGTCTGGATTGCTTGAGATGATGTCAACGGATCCCTGATTACTGTGGGGTTTTCCACTATCTAACCAAATAGCATCTGGCATATCTCTGATGGACTCAAAGTAAGCTGAGGCGTCAGAGGAGTAGGATAATATGTGGCGAGTTACTTTCTTCATTAGCTAAGGGTCTCTCGCAAAATTATCTGAATTAGCGGCACCAAATTATACGCGCTACTCTATGCATTATGGGTCTGTTACGCAATGATCAATTGACAGTATCAATAGTTTGATACATCTTGTCATTATCTCTAGCTAAAGGGCTTGTGTATGCTAACTATTCGTACCGCAAATCACCTCAATGATTCGACAACCATTATAGAGCACAACTGTGCAATGGCGCTTGAAACGGAGGGTAAGGTTTTGGACAAACAGGCTGCTGAGCTTGGAGTGAAAGGTCTATTCGATCGACCTCAGTTTGGATTTTATCTGTTAGCTAATATTGGTGAGAAACCAGCGGCTAGTTTGATGGTAACTTACGAGTGGTCAGATTGGCGGAATGGCGTATTTTGGTGGATCCAATCAGTTTATGTGAAAACGGTGTTCCGACGCCAAGGTATCTATGCAGCAATGTACTCTGAGCTTAAAAAAATGGCGTCAGAGTCTCACACACCAGTCTGTGGATTTAGGCTATATGCAGAGACGGAAAATATCAAAGCGCATGCCACATATATGAGTAGCGGGATGAATGCCTGTAATTACATCATGTTTGAGGAGACTAATGATTAGCCTGGAAATAAGCGGCTAATAATGGCGGGAATCGCATTCTCTACTCTAAGAATTCGCTCACCGACATGAGTGGCTTTGAAATTATGTTTTTTAAGTAAATCGATTTCATAGGGAATAAACCCCCCTTCAGGACCGATCGCAAGAGTCACTGAAACATCGCAATCTACTGGGCATCTATTATCGGTAGAGGGGTGTGCTACAAGCGCAAGTGAGTCTTTTGCGATCTTCAATAATTCATCCTCTACAAATGGCTTGAACAGTTTTCTGAGATGAACATTTGGAAGAGTCGTGTCCTTTGCTTGCTCTAGTCCAAGGAGAAGTTGTTCTTCGATAGATTTGGGTGACAAAAAGGGCGACTGCCAATAGCTTTTTTCGACTCGATTAGAATTGACAAGATATAACTCCTTCACTCCCATGGCAGAGATCGTTTGAAGGATTCGCCTAAGCATCTTCGGGCGCGGTAATGCAAGGATCATTGTAAGCGGAAGTGGTTTTGGCGGCGATAAATCTAAAGTCAACGCCAAGCTCATCTTGGAATTATCAATAGTTAGAATTTTTCCAATTCCCATAGGGCCATTTAGGAGTCCCACATTGATAGTATCTCCTTTTTTAGCATTATGAATGTCCAAAACATGATCAAGTTGTCGGCCTGTGACATGAGCAACGTTATTCGAGATATCTTCCGCTTTTAGTATGAGTAAGTTCATGCAACAAATTGTAGCGGAATTTAATTTTAAAAAATCTAAAAATCACTCAATTGACTCTATTTCGGGTATGTCCTAAAGTTCTTTCCTATGACGGGCATCCCTTCCTCAGCTTTTATAGTCATGCAGGCAAAGACACTTCCAACTCCCTAAAATTTTAAAAAAAGAGATTTAAAAATGACAGATAAAATACCAAGAGATAATGCCAATGATTACTCCGAAAGCATGGCGAGGGCCCGAAGAGATTTTGTCGCAGAGAAAACAGCGGTCTCCTTGAGTAATATTGGACACTACTCTTTAGATCCAAGTGCAACGGCGGGAAATATTGAAAATTTTATTGGCGTAGCCCAAGTCCCGATGGGCCTTATGGGGCCATTGCTGGTGAATGGTGAGCATGCACAGGGAGAGTTTTATGTGCCGATGGCAACCAGCGAGGGCACCCTCGTGGCGAGTTATAATCGAGGTGCTAGCCTTTTGAGGGAGGCTGGTGGGATCACTGTGTCAGTCGTCGATGATGCGATGCAGCGCGCACCTGTGTTTATTTTTGATAATGCACGTCAGGCACGCGACTTTGGGCTGTGGGTTGAAGAAAATTTTTCTGCAATTGCGAAGCAAGCGGAGTCGACCACATCATCAGGGAAACTTCGTAATATTCAGCAATTTTCGGCCGCGAGAATGAGATATTTACGTTTTAA
>Ga0213863_10000133_pt1 | contig 57701 bp, 56 predicted proteins | sample PICome_8_FD_160128 | JGI IMG/M metagenome (GOLD analysis project Ga0213863, IMG submission 160128) | Coastal seawater microbial communities near Pivers Island, North Carolina, United States - PICO497 | ecosystem: Environmental > Aquatic > Marine > Coastal | place: USA: North Carolina...
AAGAATGAGGCTCTATCGCTTGGTCTCACTTGATAAATTGTTCGAACAACTAGCGCCATTATAATACTCGCCCCATTTTCACTTGATTAAGAGGTTACTCGTTACACAAGAACTTTTCAAAAAATAAATTTTAGTGTTCAAATATGGCGTTTTAGTAACGTGTCCCCCACTTTGTTCACTAGACGGACTTGAGCTTAAATCTTTTGACCCATTTGCCATTTACATTAACGCTCTCTAAAAACATATCGATTGGGCGCACCCAAAGACCTTTAGCGCCGTATTCGGCCCTATACAGCACCAGCCACTCTTGCGTCTCGGAGTGTCTCACCACGTCTAACACGGTGTACTCGTCACCCTTTTTATAGTGAAGGTAGCGACCAGGCTCCGGTCGGTCGGTCACTCTGACAGCCCACCAAAGGTTTTGGTGACGGTTTTTTGCAGCGTCTCTAAGGTCTCGCCCATGAGCAGACAGTCGGCATCACGGCGCGCCAACACGTCTTCGTGAATCTCTTCGTTAATGCCTCTGAGTTCATCACTGAAACGAATACGTCGAACACTTAAGTCCTTGTCCAGAACAAAGTCGACTTGATCTTGCCACGACAGTGCCAAGCGTACGACTTGCTTACCTGACTCGATGTGTCGCCGAATTTCATCCGACTCCAGGTACATACCGCGTACTCGAACGACACCTCCTTCCTCCTGTGGATCTTCCAGATCAACATCGCCACCCAGACTCATCCCATCCGGTAGATCGCCGTTGAGCAGCCATTGGCTCATGACAATGACAGGCGACTTCTGAGTATCGGGGATCACAACCGGCAAATTTCCAAGCGCCTCACGCAACAGCGACAGTAAGTCTTCCGCACGCGCGGCACTGGCCGTATTCACCCAGACCCATCCCTCGCGATCGTTGACTAACGCTTCCAAATATTGCGACTTGGTAAACGCCCGCGGCATCAAGTCCTGCGTCACTTCGTCGGCAATGTCGAGGCGCTCTTTGCGCTGCACACGTCGGCCTTGGCCGGCCTGAATTTCTTGAACACGTGCATTCACCTCGCTTCGAACCACTGACGCGGGCAGTAAGCGCTCTTCGCGCTGCAGGCGGATTAGCCAGTAATCACCTGACTTGTGCACGTAGTCGCTCGCCTCGTCTGACAACGCGGGCACCCAGCCACTGGAGGTGGGCTGGCTCGGTAGACACGGCTGAAAGGGACGCTTTGACAGTCGCTGCGACAGTTCACTGGCATCGATACCCAAGCGGCCGGGTAATTTGTAGGGGCGGGCGTTTCGAAACCACATGATGAGCACTCTCTTTTTTGAGCGCGACAGTGTAGGAGTATTTTCGCAATATTGCTCGTATGCCGGCCCGGATAGGTTAAATTAATCACAGACAGACCCCGTAGTGAGAGGAGCCCCTGAAATGCGTTATCTGCACACCATGATTCGAGCCACCGACTTGGATAAGACGCTCCTGTTTTTCGTCGATCACCTAGGACTTCAGGAAGTCCGTCGCTACGACAGTGAGGAAGGGCGGTTTACCCTCGTGTTTCTCGCCGCACCCGGCGACACCGATGACGCGGAAACCAAGCAAAGCCCGCTGGTAGAGATCACCCACAACTGGGATACAGAAGACTACGAGGGCGGTCGAAACTTTGGTCACCTGGCGTATCGGGTCGATGACATTTACGCGACCTGTGAAAGACTCATGACGGGGGGAGTCACCATTAACCGACCGCCCCGCGACGGACGAATGGCGTTTGTGAAATCGCCCGATGGTATTTCCATTGAGCTCCTTCAAGAGGGCAGCGCACTCCCGGCTCAAGAGCCTTGGGTGTCGATGGACAATACCGGCTCTTGGTGAGTCGGCTCAGCAGAGACCGTTCAAGCCGACAAGAAGTCCACCATCCATCGAGCGACACGCGGCCCCTCGTGCTGATGCGTCACCAGCGACGCGCGACCCTGAGACACCCGCTCAGCGCCAATCATGTCGTGGCGAAACGCCATAATAGCCTCAGAATACTCCGCGCTAAATTCAGGGTGTCCTTGAAGCGTCAAAACGTGGTCGCCCATAACAAAACCCGCATTCTCACAGTGATCATTAGACACCACATTTCGCGCACCAGGTGGTAACACAGTGACCTGGTCTTGATGCGACGCGACGAGCTTCAAAACACCCGACGCGTCACCGCGGACCTCTTTTTCACCCTGAACCGGAAGCTCAGTGACGCGGTAGACATTAACGCCAACCCCCCATCCCTTGTCTGATTTTGCCACCGTGCCGCCGAGGGCCTGCGCGATGACTTGATGCCCAAAGCAAATCCCCACCATTTTTTTGCGTCTGGTGTGGAGCTCTTGGACCAATCGCTCAAGATCGCGAATCCACTTTTTATCGTCATACGCAGAGCTTTTACTGCCGGTAATAATAAAGCCGTCCACCGCATCGATCTCGGCAGGTGTTGGACGCACACCCTCTTCGACATCCCACACGCTAAACGACACGTCCGAATCAGCTGCTAAAACAAGACGTTGGAACATATCGGGGTATTCGCCGAACTCGTGTACCCACTCTGGCCTGACAGCGTCTGTCTTTAAAATTCCAATATGCATAGCTGGTCTCTAAAGCGTCATATTACTGTGACATTTACACAGCAAACTCATTCACATTGTGACGCGAAACAGGTCAAAATGGCGAACGCGGCAGAAATAAAAATGACTATGGTAATCTTATCGACACTCCAACGATTTGACGTCGCTCTCTTTGACACGCTCTACAGCTATGGACGAGAGAGGCTCGGTGTGACACGAGGCGCGCTGGCTTTTTCGCGCAGCGGGGACGGTTATCTACAGTTACTTGCGCCCGTCTTGGTTTGGCTATCGCAGTCAACGCTGACTCAGACTTTCGTGATCGCTTGGGCCATTGCCATGCTGGTCGAACGAGCCACCTACTACATCTTAAAAAATACCCTAAGGCGACTCAGACCCGCAGACTTCAAACCTAACTTTCATTCCTTGATCACGGCCTCTGATAAATTTAGCTTCCCGTCAGGCCACACCTCGGCCGCGTTTTGCATCGCTACGATCACCGTTTTAATTTTCGGCGGACTGTCGGTGGTCATATTCGCTTGGGCACTTATGGTTGGCATTTCACGAGTGGTTGTCGGTGTCCATTTTCCGGGCGATGTGCTCGCAGGCGCGCTCATGGGGAGCGGTATCGCCATGGGAACGGCCTCCCTGCTGAGCCTGTGGTGAGGCGCAGACGATGACGCGAAGAATTCTTTACGGGGTACAAAGTACCGGCCAAGGACACATTAGCCGCGCGCGCGGCCTTGCACACGCACTCAGGGACTACGACGTTGATGTTACCTGGCTGTTTTCAGGCCGAAACAAAGACAAGCTTTTTGACATGGAGCCCTTTGGCAATTTCAAGCACCGCGCAGGCCTCACTATGGTCACCGAAGCGGGCAAAATGCATTACCGCAAGACGGCCCTCGGTGCGGCCCCAGCGACCTTTATCAAAGATGCGACCACACTGGACCTAGATCCCTACGACATTATTGTCTGTGATTACGAGCCCGTGATTTCTTGGGCATGCAGAGCACGGGGTCGAGAGGTGATTGGAATTGGTCATCAGTACGCCTTTGGGGAAAACACGCCGATGACAGGCCACACGCCGATGAACCGGTTACTCATGCAACAATTTGCACCTGTGGATATCCACGTCGGGCTCCATTGGGCGCCTTTTGACGACACTATTTTACCGCCCATTTTGGATCTTCCAGACACTCACCCGAACGAAGCCAGTGACCACGTCTTGGTCTACCTACCGTTCGAACATCAGGACGAGACTACTGCATGGCTGCAAGGCTTCGCTGATCACACATTTATTCAGTACTCAGCGGATATGACGGATGAGCAACAGGGCAATGTCACTCGACGAAAAGCCAATATCTCGGGCTTTAAGCGTGACTTGGCCACGTCACGAGGTGTTATTTGTAATTCAGGGTTCGAGCTCATTTCAGAGTGTCTTCAGTGGAAAAAACCGGTACTGACTCGCCCCCTCGCTCAACAAATAGAGCAGCTTTCCAACGCCGCGGCGCTAGAGCAGCTGGGATACGCTACAACCATGAAGTCCTTAGAAACAAAAACGGCGCGCGCTTGGCTCAACGACATGCCGACAGCGCCCGACGTGCACTTTAAGAACGTTGCCCAAGCGCTGGCCGAATGGCTTGCGCGAGGGGGAAGTCGACCAGTAACCGAATTGAGCAAACAGCTTTGGTCATAAAAACAATTCTCAAGAGTCTTTGCGTGGCGGGCTTGTTGCTCCTCAGTCCGGGTCTCTTATCCAGCCCCACCTTCATGGGCAATGAAGCCTGTACATCATGTCACGAGGCACAAGTTTCTGACTGGACCGACTCCCACCACGACCTCGCTATGCAGGAAGCGTCCTCGACGACGGTACTGGGAGATTTCGACAACGCGACGTTTAATTACCAAGGTACAACCACCACCTTCTTCAAAAAAGACGATGAATTTTGGGTCAAGACCGATAATGAAAAAGGGGTATTAAGAGACTATCCAGTCGCGTTCGTCTTTGGCGTTTATCCTCTCCAGCAGCTATTATTGCCACTTAATAATGGCCGCCTTAATGCATTAAGCATTGCTTGGGATGCTCGTAAACAGTCTGAAGGCGGTCAACGTTGGTATCATATATACGAAAATGAGGAGACGGTTACCTTTGAAAGCCCACTTCATTGGACCGGCATTTACCACAACTGGAACAGTCGCTGCGCCGAATGTCACAGCACCAACGTGGTTAAAGGTTATGACGCGGCGACGCGCGCGTATGCCACCACCCACGACCAAATCGACGTGGGCTGCGAGGGCTGTCATGGACCCGGATCGACACACGTAAAACGGGCCGAGAATGGAACGGTTAAACGCGGGCAGAGCGCCGCCGAAATGGGCCTTCAACTGTCACTCGCCGCACGAGGCCAGTGGCAAAGGACCGCCGGTGAAAATATCGCCCACCGAGTTACACCGCTGGATGACCAAACACAGGTGGACAACTGCGGACGCTGTCACTCCCGTCGGGCGACGCTGGGCGACTACCATTACGGTCAACCGCTACTCGATACCCACCGCCTGTCGGTTATAGAGTCGCCCCTTTACTGGCACGACGGGCAAATTCGCGACGAAGTCTACGTTTATGGATCTTTCGTGCAGAGCAAAATGGCCAAGGCCGGGGTCGTGTGCAGCAACTGTCACAACCCTCACAGCAATGCACTGGTTGCCGAGGGTAACGCAGTCTGCACACAGTGCCACAAGTCGGAAACGTATGATGCCCCGACGCATCATCGCCACCTCGCCACAAGTACGGGCAGCGCCTGCGTTGCCTGCCACATGCCGTCGCAAGTCTATATGGGGGTCGATGCTCGACGCGATCACGGCATGCGAATTCCTCGACCCGGCGTGTCACTCAGTACCGGCAGCCCCAACGCCTGTACCCAGTGCCACGAAGACCGAACCGACTCCTGGGCCTATGACGCCCTTCAGCAATGGGGTGTCAGCACGGACTTTCAACAACTGAGCCTGGTAAAAGCGCGTTTCGCGGCCGATCGGGGTGATATCAGGTCACTTCCTACGCTCGAGTCGGTTGTCACGGATGACGAGCGATCACCGCTCATGCGCGCCTCACTGATTGAGCAACTGAGTAACCTCGGCTCTCGGCAGTTGCCCAGCTTAACCGCCATGCTCTTGCGTGCAGATGCACCCGAACTTCGCGCATCGGCCGTACGCGCAACACGCTCGATGCCCCCTGCACAGCGGTACTTGATGCTGCGCCCGTTCATTAGCGACCCAGTACTGACCATTCGCATGGAAGTGGCCCAAGTACTCGCCGGCGTACCCGCAAGCGAACTTCGCCCGCAAGACATCGACGACCTCAAGCCACTTTTTAAAGAATATTTAGCCGTCCAGGCAAATCACTTAGACATGCCCTCGGTGAACATGCAGCTTGCCAGTTTTTGGTTAGACCGAGGCGACAGCGAGCAAGCGCTGAGCGCACTTGAAGAGGCCGTCTATCTCAACCCGCAACTTGAACCGGCCGTGGTTAACCTGGTCGACCTGCTCAGACGAACAGGAAGAAATGACGACGCATCGACGCTACTCGCAGCCTCGCTCACGCTCGTGCCCAACTCTGGGAATCTTTGGTTTTCGCAAGGACTGCACCTCATACGACTCGGTGACACCGAGTCGGGTCTTGAGTCCTTAAAGAAAGCCGCCGCACTGGAGCAAGAGGGGTCACGCCACCGATATGTCTATGCGGTCGCACTCAACGACACGGGCGCTAAGGCGCAAGCTCTGTCAGTGCTGGAGTCGCTCAATGCGAGCCACCCGGGGCAACCGGATATATTAAACGGGCTGTTAGCGTTTGCGCGCGATGCCGGCGACAGGCAACGTTACGAGCGCTACCGGGCACAGCTCGTGTCAGTCATGCAAGCGACCGGAATGCGCTAGTTTGTGCGAAGTGACAAGTCCACCGTAATGGGAATTGATCGGCTAATGGCGTTAAGTCCTGCAATGGCCTGAAGTGCTGCGACGCCTGACTCCAAACCAAAATCTTGTGCTGTCACCACAATCGGCTGGGTGCTGGTCACACGAAGTCCGTCCTCTGAGACGCTTACCGACAAAGCCGCTAACTTATCAACACTCACGCCGTGCAGACTCACAGTCACCTTGACGGTCTCACTCACACTGCTGCCTGTTTTTAAGGCGTCAAGCTGCGATGCGCTGAGCGTTGCTTGCACCCTTGCTGTCGGAAACTTCGCGACCTCAAACAACATGCGTTGAAGCCGTTCATTACGAATGCCAACACCCGTCTCAACCGACGTTAAGTCGATCGAAACAGCCACATGACCCGCATCAGAAATACTGCCCGTGACTTGCTCGAATACATTGTTTTCACCAATCCTGTTGTTCTTGATCGACACAAACCCGACGCGGGACGACGCTGTGACGTCCCAGCCAGCGTGCGCGGAACCCGTCATAACGAGGGTGATTAACAAAGTGGCGGCTTGTACGAAAAATAATCGGCTCATTGAAAGCACCCGTTAACAAGTAAAGAGGAAGTAGGTTATAGCGCTGACCACGTCACACCTGCAAGTGTCCGTTTTGGCGCTTATGCGCCGGCTCGACTCAGGCCTATATGTCGGCGAGGTCGCCCTTGGACTCCAGCCACTCTCGACGATCGCTCGACCGCTTCTTGGCCAACAGCATGTCAAACATACTGTTGGTGTCGTCGTCTGCATCAAGCACCAGCTGAACCAGTCGTCGGGTATCGGGTACCATAGTTGTCTCGCGAAGCTGAGACGGGTTCATCTCACCCAGACCCTTGAACCGCTGTACGTTGGGTTTTGCACGTGAATTTTCCGCTGCAATACGCTCTAAAATGCCGTTCTTTTCGGGCTCGTCGAGCGCGTAGTAAACGTCCTTACCTACATCGACACGGTACAGCGGCGGCATCGCAACATAGACGTGTCCGGCGCGCACCAGCGGCCTAAAGTGACGAAGGAAAAGCGCACAAATCAGCGTTGCAATGTGCAGCCCGTCTGAGTCTGCGTCGGCCAAAATACAGACTTTTTGATAGCGCAAACCCTCGAGGTCGTCGCTTGCGGGATCAATGCCCAGCGCCACCGAAATATTGTGTACTTCTTGAGATGCCAATATTTCGCTCGCATCGACCTCCCAGGTGTTGAGGATTTTTCCCCGCAACGGCAAGATCGCCTGAAACTCGCGGTCTCGTGCCTGTTTTGCGGAACCACCCGCAGAGTCACCCTCCACCAAAAAAAGTTCGCTTCTTGCAGGGTCTTCCACCGTACAGTCGGCGAGCTTACCCGGCAGTTGCGGGCCCGAAACCACTTTCTTACGAACGACGGTTTTTGCCGATCGCATGCGTGCTTGTGCGCGGTTTATACAAAGATCAGCAATCAGCTCCGCGTCCGACGTGTGTTGGTTAAGCCAAAGTGCGAAGGCGTCTTTTGCGACGCCCGAGACGAACCCTGCAGCCTCGCGCGATGACAGACGCTCCTTGGTCTGGCCCGAGAACTGAGGATCGGCCAACTTCGAGGACAACACATAGCAACAGCGATCCCAGACGTCCTCCGCAGTCAACTTAACGCCGCGCGGAAGCAGATTTCGTATTTCACAAAAATCTCGCATCGCGTCTAGTAAGCCTGAGCGAAGACCGTTAACGTGGGTCCCGCCTTGCGCCGTCGGAATGAGGTTCACGTAGGACTCTGCTGTGATCTCGCCACCCTCGGGCAACCACTGAATAGCCCAATCGACGGCCTCTGTCTCACCGGAGAATGTATTCGTAAAGGGCTCTTCAGGAATAACGATGTAATCGATGGTGGCATCGGCGAGGTAATCCGAGATCCCGTCCTCATAATGCCACTCTTGCTTTTCGCCTTTCTTCTCATCAGTCAGTGTGACGCGAAGACCGGGACACAAAACAGCCTTGGCGCGGAGTGCGTGAATAAGCCGAGACAGTGCAAAGGTGGCTGTGTCAAAGAATGTTTCGTCTGGTATGAAGCGTATACCAGTACCGGTATTACGCTTGCCACACTGACCTGTGACGGTCAAGTCCTCGACTTTGTCTCCGTTCTCAAACGCCATAGCGTAGACGTTACCGTCTCGACGAATCGTGATGTCGAGGCGCTTGGAAAGCGCGTTGACGACTGAAACACCGACGCCGTGTAGGCCACCACTAAACTGATAGTTCTTATCTGAAAATTTGCCGCCGGCGTGGAGCGTCGATAAAATAACCTCAACACCCGGTTTCTTTTGCTCGGGGTGCAAGTCCACTGGCATTCCACGGCCGTTGTCCGTAATGCTAATGCCGCCATCGGCATGCATCACAACGTCGATCTGATTGGCGTGGCCCGCCAACGCTTCGTCCACTGAGTTGTCGATCACCTCTTGCGCAAGGTGATTGGGTCGCACGGTATCGGTGTACATACCCGGTCGCTTGCGAACTGGCTCAAGACCAGTCAATACCTCAATGGCATCTGCGTTGTATTGCGTCATTGCGTAGGACTACCTTTATTCAGTGAGACAATCTGCGGCGCTAGTGCCGGGTCGGCCTAATGATAACCCGAGGAACCCGAGAGAGGACGATTCTCCTCATCACAAATGCGTAATACTTGAGTCTCAAAGTGACCATTGGGCTGCAAAACAATGCGGCGATAACCTGGCTGCTTATCGTCCAAGGCGAAATCTTGGGACCCAGGCGCAAATTGGATGCACGTGGAAGGGGTCGTAAGCATTCGGACACCACTGACCGCGGCGTCACTCTCTTGATACACGTGACCACGGACGACGACCCGCTTTGAGAGTGTTTACATGATGGATAACGCAGCAGACGCGTTTGAGATGCTCGCGATATGCGCCTTGTTGCGCACTGACGTCATCGTGATTGCCCGGCAGCCACAAAGTGGGCACTCGATCATAAAAGAATCCATTGAGCTGTTCGTAGGCCGCGTCCTGTCCGTGGGCAGCAATATCTCCCGTGACCAGTACGCAGTCGGGTTGTTGGCCCGCCAGCGCCGCATCAATGACCTGCCTTGCCGTGCGCTGAGTGTTCATGCCGAGTAATGTGCCATCGCTATCGCATGTCAGCTGCGTGTCAGTCACCTGAACAAGGGTCATGTACTCCGCTGAGTCCCTGAGTATGACATTACCGATAAGAGTGCACTACGGGTCATTGTCGACCTCAAAGACTGTCTCATCCGCGTGAGCGCTCGACAAACACAGGCTCAGTAGCTCTGAAACAAATTGGTTTTGCTGACGCTTTTCATCGGGCTGGTGCATGTCCGAATTGGGATAGTCGTAACGCGACTCCAGGCGACGGCCCGATCGATGTTTGACCACTTCGGCCATGGAGACGTCGTGATACATGCGAAGGAACAACTTAGAATCCATTAACTCAGGCAACTGAGGCGCGTGATATTGAATCGCCATCGATGTCGTGTGACGGTCCCGCTCAATCACCGTCAGCACCACACGCCGCGGACCCAAACGAAAGCGACGCTCATTAGAGCGCTGGTAATCGGGAAAAAGCTGCAACAGACGCGCATAGTTGGCCTCACACAGCGCATGAAGCTCTGTGAGATCCATTCTAAAGCGTCGTTTACTCCGACTCTTTTGCACCCAGCATCCCTCGTTTAAAGCCGCCACTAACTCTGTGGTTTCGCAAGAAGTGTATCAATCAATTCCACAAATTGTGTCGATACAGAAGATGAACGTATTTTCGCCGTCCATACGTATAGGATGTTAAACTTGTTTTTGTTTTATCGCCAAAGACCCCAGCAAGGAAGATTGTATGCCCCGTTCTGTCACTCGCCGCACTCTGACCACCGTAATTGCGTGGACGTTGCTCATCTTGGCGCAGATGGCCTCAAGCGAGAGCCTCTTAGACGTTTACGAGATCGCGCTCGATAACGACGCGCAGCTCAGGGCTGAAACAGCGCGGTATCGCGCTGACTTAGAACTCAAAACACTGTCGCTGGCACCCTTGCTGCCGCAAGTGCGGGCCGGCGCATCACGCGCCCTTCGCGACTCGCAGAACACCAGACTCACCATCACAGAGTTCCAAGGCGGCCAAGTGGTCATTGATGAAGTGACCAACGGGTCGCGCACGTTCACCAACAACTACGACATTAGCTTGTCTCAAACCCTGTTCGATCTCTCCGCTTGGTTTGACTGGAAGGCAGGCAGTAACCGCAGCAACCAAGCTACGTCAACACTGGCTGCCGCTCAGCAGAATCTTATTGTTAGAGTCTCCGAAGCCTATTTTGGTGTGTTGCGGGCACAAGACAATTTAAGTGCAGCAAAAGCGCAAGAGCGTGCGCTGTCACGCCAACTTGAGCAGACGCGCCAGCGGTTTAATGTGGGACTTATTGCTATTACAGACGTCTATGAGGCGGAAGCACGGCACGACCTCGCCGGCGTCACTCAGATCATCGAAGAAAATAACGTCGCTGTCGCGCGCGAGCGGCTTTCTGTTTTGACCGGCCAAACGCATGGTCAACTGCTGCTACTGAGTGGCGAGTTTGTCCCGGAGACGCCGACACCGACAGACCGTGCGGCCTGGGTCGACTTCGCGCTCGCCAACAACTTTGAACTTGCAGCGTCTCGTCACGCCGAAGAGGCAGCCCGTCAAACCGCCAAGTCCAGACAAATGGGACGTCTGCCCACCGTCAGTGCGCAAATAAGCTACTCCGAGAGCGACACCGACGGCGAAGTCACACCGCCAACCGCCTTTAACCTGCCGCCACGTTCTGAGGGTGAGAACGAGTCGTTTCAGATCCGTCTCGACCTCCCCCTTTATGCCGGAGGCGCGATCAGCGCCAATCGTCGAAGAGCCGCCGAGCAGTTCAATGCGGCACGCGAAACGCGTATCAACTTGACCCGAAACACGGTTACAGCCGCCAGATCACTCCACATGACCGTAATGTCGGATGTAGCGCGTGTTAACGCCCGTAAACGAGCTATAAAGTCGACTCAGAGTGCGCTCGATGCCACGACGGCCGGGTACGAAGTCGGCACGCGTAACATTGTCGATGTACTCAATGCACAAAACGCAGTGTTCTCTGCCCAGCGAGATTACGCCAACAGCCGCTACGATTACGTGTTGAATAGCATGCGCCTTAAGGAAAACGCGGGCACTTTGTCACCCGAAGACATTGTCGCATTAGAAACCTTCCTCGTTGAGCCAACAGCACCAACAGCCTCAGAAGACGGCTAACTACAGCAGGTTTTTCATCAAATCCAACTGACGGCGGGTCGCCCCTCGCCGCGTTTCAATGAAGGCTCGCGCCACTTGCGCTTCGCCGTCAATCCGGTCTTCCGACCAAACACTCGCCAACTGACTCGCAAGCTCAGACTCATCCTGGACGACGCGGATGGCGCCGCTCCGCTCCATATCTTTGACGATCGTCGCAAAATTAATCACGTGTGGCCCAGTCATTACCGCGCAACCCCATGCAGCCGCCTCAATGGGATTATGCCCGCCTCTGGGCACCAGGCTTCCGCCAATAAACGCCGCGTCGGCAAGTCCCAGAAACGCACTGAGCTCGCCCAGCGTATCGATCAATAGGATGTCCGTGTCTGCGCGGAGCGGGGCTTGATCACTGCGCTTTTGAAAGCACAGACCCCTCGTGTCTAAAAGCTTAATGATCGCGGGCGTCCTATTCGGATGCCGCGGCGCTAGCAGTAGTCGCGTCTGAATCCCGCGCGCTTGCAGCGCAAGATACGCATCAAGCACCAACTGCTCTTCACCTTCATGTGTACTTGCCGCCGCCCACAACGGTCGAGCGCGACACTCGCCGCCAAGATCTGCGCGAATATCCTCCAGCTGCAGTCGGCGCGCAGCGAGATCAATGTCGAACTTAATACTACCGACTGCGTGAAGACTCTCCCGGGGTGCACCGATTTTCTGAAACCGTCTTAGATCCGACTTTGACTGACAGGCAATTAACGCAAAATCACTGACCACGTCGCGCGTAAAGTGACCAAGTCGTGCGTAGCCCCGAGCAGATCGCGCCGAGAGTCGGGCGTTAATCAAGGCAGCAGGAACCCCTTGCTTCTTGGCAGATCGCAACACATTAGGCCAGATTTCAGTTTCAACCATCACGACCAATTGTGGCTTCCAGTGCCGTAAAAATACGTCTGTCACCAACGGCAAGTCAAAAGGAAACCAAGTGTGTTCGACCCGATCGCCGAATAAAGACATTGTTTGCGCCGAACCGGTTGGAGTCGTGTTCGTCACTAACACGGCTTTGTCCGGCCATTCTTGAAGCAGGCGTTCAATCAGGGGGGATACGGCCAGTAGTTCACCGACGGAAACCGCGTGCACCCAAATTAACCCATCGCCCGCACGCGTCCGCTTCGGCAAAAACAGCGCGAATCGTCGCCACCATTGCCGAACGTAATGCGGCTCCCGCACAGCTTTAAAGAACAAGCGAAAGACTAAAAGCGGCGCGAGCAACGTGATCAACAAACTGTATAAATAGCGTGACATAACTTCGATGCTACGAGGAACCCAGTGATACGTCATATACTGACGCTTTTGCGGGGAGCCTACCATGGGCACAACAGAGTTTGAGGGTGTAAAGGGCTTCCTGCCTCAAGACGAGGCCCTGCAGCTGCTGGAATGGGCGTCGCAAGGCGCGTTGATCGGACCGCTTTTGGAGATTGGCAGTTACTGTGGGTTATCGACGCTTTGGCTGGCAAAAGCTGCAAGAGCCGCAAAAACCGTTGTCTTTGCCGTTGATCATCATCGGGGCAGTGAAGAGCACCAAGCGGGCGAGTTCTTCCACGATGAGACACTGACGGATAACGAGGGTCACTTTGACTCTCTCCCGGAGTTCCGGCGCAATCTCAAAACGCATGCGGCAGAAGACGTCGTCATCCCCGTTGTGTCAACGTCAGCCACACTCGCTGACCACTGGACAACACCGCTTGGTTTTTTATTCATTGATGGCGGTCACAGCCTTGACGCCGCACTGACCGATTACCGGAATTGGTCTCAACACGTGCAACGCGGCGGGCTCTTAGTGATTCACGATGTCTTCACGAGCGCCTCAGAGGGTGGGCAAGCGCCTCACGCGATTTGGCGACTCGCAAGGCAGTCTGGGTTGTTTGAAGAGGTGGGCGCGCTCCAAAGTCTGCGCGCATTGCGGCGCTTATAGCTAGCCTTGGTTTTGGCGACGCTCAAGTTGGGCGTGCTCACGCGAGTCGACTTCTGTGAATAAGCGACTCGCGGCAGTGTGTTTACTCAACGCATCGGCAGCCAGCAACACAGCACCCGACGTCCACGTCGGTTGCTCAAGCGGCCATAGAACTTCTTCGACGAACTGGTAACCGGTCCAAAAAATGCCCTCAGCGTCTCGCCACTGCCATAACCCTTCAAATAACGTCCGAGCTCTGGTCTCGTCACCCACACTCAGCAGCGCCATTGTGAGTTCACAGGATTCAGCGACTGTCACCCACGGCTGATGATTTTCACAGCGACAGCCTAACCCCTCTTCAATAAACTCATCCCATCGCGCGTTAATGCGCTCAAGACCCTGTGCGCCCTCAAAAACACCGGCAAGAACAGGGTAAAACCAATCCATTGCGTAACGTGACTTGCTTTCCCAGTTGCGGTCGAATCGCTCAGGGCGGTGGCGCAACGCGGCGCCGAGTCGGCTTCGCGCATCACGCCATGCGGGCTTTAACACTCCCACAGTTCTCGCAATGTGCAGGGCACACTCCAGCGACTTATAGACCGAGCTACTGCCAGTGACCAATGCGTCGTCCATCGGCACACCTGCGGTGTCGCACGCCCAGGCCACTTCGCCGTGCTCAGACTGCATCGAGACCACAAAGTCGATGGCGCGCTCCACCGTGGGAAATAAGCGCGCCAAAAATAATCGATCTTGACTGATTAAATAATGATGCCAAACCCCGGTTGCAATGTAGGCCACGTAGTTGGTCTCACGGCGCGTCACATTTGAGGGCTGACCCTTGATGTAGGACGCCCACCAGCTGCCATCATCAAGTTGCTCGGCTGCCAGCCACTCATAGGCGCGCTCGGCAGCGACAAATTCGCCAGCAATACTCAGGCCCATTGCGGCTTCAGTGTGATTCCAAGGGTCCGTGTGACCCCCGTCAAACCAGGGAATTTCGCCGGTATCGCGCTGTGAGGCGAGCAGGTAGTCAACGGTTGGTCGCAGCGCTTGATCAGGGTAAACGAGGGGTTGGAGAATCGTCATACAGCGAGCCTAGCGGTTTTGAGTACGGTCAAAGTACAACACGATACTCTTGCCCATCCACGGGTTAAGAAGCGCATCCAAAGTTTTCGTCAGCCACGGGCGTTTCATCAAATCCCAAACCAAAAATCGGTGATAGAGACCCAAAAGTTTTGGTTCCTCCGTCACATGCCAAAACAAGCACTTCAACCACCAGTAGGGAACATGCAACGCGTGTGCACCGTGTTGTCGTGTGCCTTGAAATCCGTAGCGCTCTACTTCACGGCGGAGGTGACGCGCATTAAAAATGCGAATATGGCCACCGGGAGTACGGCGATAGTCATCACACAACATCCAGCAAATCCACTCGGGCCACTGATGCGGCACACTAATGCACAGACGACCGTCCGGCTTCAGTACGCGGTCAATTTCCTCGAGAAAACTCAAATAATTGGGAATGTGCTCAAGAACCTCAGAACAGATCAGCCGATCGACTGAATCATCCGCCAAAGGGAGGGCCATACCGTTAGCTTGCACAAAATCAACCGCGCCCTGTGGCGAGTGTGGCGTCATGTCGGCGATTCGACCCTGTGCCGTTCTCAAATCTGCTAACGACAGATCAACGCCCACCACAGTGACCTCCTCCTGCAGGTACGCGGTCAATGAGTGCCGCCCCTCGCCACACCCCAGATCGACACAGACCTGTCCGGGTGCCAAATCAAAGTAGTCAAAATCCACCGTTAACATTGCGCCAAACGTTCTCGATAGTAGGCTTCCATTCGCTCAGCACATCGATCCCAGCTAAAATGCTGTTCAACACGCTTGAGCCCGCGTGCCGAATACTCTGCTCTGAGCGACTCATCGTCAAACATTCTTCGAATCGCCGCTTCCAGCGCCTGAGCGTCTCCAGCCGAAACAACCAGTCCCGCCTCGTCAACCACTTCTGCAAGCGCACCACCGTCGGTACTGACCAAGGGGACGCCACATGCCATGGCTTCAACGGCAGGCAACCCAAACCCCTCATACAAGGAAGGAACGACCGCAATCGACGCCTGCGCGTATTTCCTGACCATCTCCTCGTCACTGATGCCCTTAAAACAATCGATACGGTCGACTAAATTGAGGTCGTGCATTAACGTCTCTGTCTCACCACCTGGTTTAGGTCGGCCCACTAAGGTCAGCCGTAATGCAGGGAAACGGGGAAGTAGCGCAGCCATTGCGTGAAGTAGGGTCGCCAAGCCCTTTAAAGGCGCATCGGCAGACGCGGTCGTCATTAATCGATGTGTTTCTCGGGCGAGGTTACTGAGTGGTTTAAACAGCGTCGTATCGACCCCGAGATGCATGACGGAAATCACCGTCGGGTCTACACCAAAGTCCTCGGTAATGTCGGCTGCAGAGGCGCTCGATACCGTGACCACCGACTGAAGTTGAGGCGCGACACGTTTTTGCATCCGCAAAAAACCGTGCCAACGGTGGATGAGAGCGCGCATGTACCACCGTGGCTCAGACGCCAGCGCCACGCGGTAGTCACGGGTTATGGGATGATGGATCGTGGTGACCAGTGGTAGGCCTCGGCGCTGCAGTTCGAGCACACCATCGGCAATAGTTTGATTGTCGTGGACAATATCAAACTCACCGCCACGACCGGTAAACCACTGCTTCACACGCTCGCCAAACGTATAAGGCTCCGCGAATCCACCCGTGAGTTTGCTGAACCACTCAATGCGCTCAAGACGCGACAGTAATTGCCGTAGCCGAATTGACCGCAAACCATGCTCGTAAAGGTCCAAGCTCGGCAGCTGCACAAGCGCAATATTGTCATCGAGCACCGGGTAGGGCGGGCCGGAGATGACCGTCACCGTGTGTCCTCGCTTTGCGAGGGACCGGGACAAATATTTTAGATACACCCCCTGCCCACCCGAATGGGGTGCAGACCGATACCCGAGCAGCGCAATACGCAGTGGGCGCGTGGTCAACGGCTCAAGAGGTGGCAATGGGGAGGGTGCTCGAGAATTCACACAGACGGTCCTAAAGTTGGCAGGCAGTATGCCAATACTGATTTTGTGACACAAGAAATGACCGCGTTAATGGGGTTTTAACGCGCGCGCTACACGAGCCTCTGACGGATCCACGCAATGCACGTGTCAATAATCTCGTCCCGCTCAGGCTCATTAAAGAGCTCATGGTACATGCTAGGATAAACCGTCAGGTGCTTGTCAGACGCGCCGAGCGCCTCAATGAACTGACGAGACGCAGGCACCGAGGTGAGCTGATCCTCCTCGCCGTGAAGCAGCAATACAGGCAGCGTTATGTGGCCCGCATTGTCCACGACAAACTGCCCTTCATCAAAGAGTGAGACCACCATTCTGGCCGGAATATTGTCGTGGTGAACCAGCGGGTCGGCGACGTAAGCCTCGACAACTGAGGGGTCCCTTGAAACGGCCTTTGCGTCTATTTCCAGCGCCTTTGAAGCGGGCAGTAGGGCGCTCAAGACTCTCAGCAACACCACCTGCCACCGCGGGGGTGGGGTCGGCACGCCCAAAGCAGGTCCGGTGAGAACAAGACCGCTGTAGTCGTCCTGCGCGTCCAGCATCAAGCGCGCAGCAATGAGGCCGCCCATGGAGTGCCCCACCAGTGTCACTGGAAGGTCTGGGCACTGATCTGCGATCTCAGCTCGGAGCTCAGTCACGCCTTGCGTTAATTCGCTAAATTCCTTAATAAAGGCGCGCTTTCCTGGCGAGTGCCCGTGACCGATATGGTCCAACGCGTAAACGTGCAGCTGTTGACGAATAAACGCTTCGGCCACGTAGTCATAGCGGCCCGAGTGCTCTCCCAACCCGTGACTGATCAGCACAACGCCTTGGGGGACACCCTCGGCAGCCCAGTGCCGGTAGAAAATACCACTCTTGAGACTGCTCGTAGACGCCACCATCGCAATTTTCCTTGTGTTCGAGGCTAGCTGACCGGTGTCAACCACTCCGCATATTGCGCCTCGCGTCCGCGCACAGTATCCAAATAAATAGACTGGAGCTTCTCAGTCAACGGACCGCGACTTCCTGAGCCAATCGGGCGACTATCGAGCTCGCGAATCGGAACGACTTCCGCCGCGGTACCGGTAAAAAAGGCCTCATCAGCGATGTAAACCTCATCGCGCGTAATGCGACGTTCTTTAACTTGGTAGCCCAAATCAGCGGCAATTCGGAAAATACTGTCTCGTGTTATTCCTTCAAGGCACGAGGTGAGTTCTGGTGTGTAAATTGTTCCATCGCGAACCAAAAACACATTCTCACCACTGCCCTCTGCCACGTAGCCTTCGTTATCCAAAAGCAGGGCTTCTTCACACCCTGCATCGAGCGCCTCTCGAAGCGCCAAAATCGAGTTGATGTAATTACCGTTCGCCTTGGCCTTACACATCGTAATGTTCACGTGATGGCGCGTGTAGCTGGACGTTCGAACACGGATACCGCGGTCGCGCGCCTCTGGGTCCATGTAAGAAGGCCATGGCCAGGCCGCCACCATCACGTGGGTTTTTAAATTATCGGCGCGCAGACCCATGCCCTCAGAGCCTAAAAAGCACATCGGCCGAATGTATCCTTCCTTGAGGTTGTTCACTCGAACGACTTCGCGCTGCGCCTCATTGAGCGTGTCCTTGTCAAAAGGCATGTCCATTTGCAAAATTTTGGCCGAGCGAAACAAGCGATCTGTGTGTTCTTTCAAGCGGAAAATGCACGCGCCTTGATCTGCAGTTTCGTAGGCACGAACACCCTCAAACACCCCTAATCCGTAGTGAAACGTGTGGGTGAGCACGTGAACTTTGGCTTCTCCCCAAGGGACAAGCTCACCGTCAAGCCATATCGATCCAGTCAGTTGAGACAGGTCCATAATCTATCCTTAGTAAACTTCCAGGCATCGCCTGCAAGTAATCATAAATTCGGTAACAAGCGCGTGCAGATTGCGTTTGCTTGTGTCATTAAGTCGGCCGCGACTGCCGCGTCAGCGTCGGTTGCATAAGACATCGCAGCGCGATGCATTACCGAGCGCAAACCTAAGTACGCATCGCAAAGACCTTTGGCGTCACCAGGACTCAACACCTCGCACTGTTCGAGCTCATCGAGTATCCGCACGACATCGGACCACCGCGCCACACCGGGGTGCTGCGTCGCGTGCCTAAGCACGAGGTATTGGACCACAAATTCGATATCGACAATACCGCCGCGACCGTATTTAATTGTTGCTCGTTGTGTTTCGGTGCGGACCGCCGGTTGGTGCTCTCGCATTTTACGTCGCATCGAGGTCACCTCTTCAGCCAACACCTCAGGGTGACGCGGATTCGCCAAGATCTTCGCTCTTAGTGCCTCCACTTGCTGAACGAGCGGGGGGTCGCCCGCAATGACGCGCGTCCTCACCAAGGCCTGGTGCTCCCACGTCCAGGCGTCTTTGCCTAAGTAACGATCTAATGAGGCAAAGGAGGTCACCAGCAGGCCCGAGTCGCCGTTAGGTCGCAACCGAAGATCAACTTCATACAGTCGGCCACCCATCATGTTGGTGGAAAGCATGTGAATAACCCGCTGTACGAGGCGTGTGAAAAAGCGCTGATTTTCGATCGACTTGGCGCCGTCGGTAAATCCGTTCTCACCACTGCAGACAAAAACCAGGTCGAGGTCTGACTCATAACTCAGCTCTAAACCGCCCAGCTTTCCATAAGCCATAACGCAAAAGCCTGCACCATCGCCAGGCTGCCCGTATTTATCAATCAACTGTTGCTGCGCGATGGCGACGGATCGCTCGACAATGACTTCCGCTAAAAAGCTTAAATTGTCACTGACCTTCATGAGCGCAATCGAACCTTCAAGCTCACTGGCCGCAACACGAAAAGCGATCGCGTCTTTAAACCGCCGAAGGTACTGCATGACCGCTTCAAGGTCATCAAATTCAATAGAGGCCATCACCGAATCAGCGAGGTGCTGGATGTCTCGCTTGCTGGGCGCGGTCAGTAGCCGATCTGGAAACAAAAGCTCATCGAGTAACTCAGGAGACTCGACTAACTTGTCAGCAATGGGTCGACTTTTAGCCACCAGGTCCACAAGGCGTGATAAAGCGCGCGGGTTTTCACTGAGCAGCACGAGGTAGGCGCTGCGCTTGAGGACGGACGTTACAATCGCCAGTACGCGTTGCAGTGCTTGTGCCGGGTCACTGTAGCGATCAACCGCCTTCACGATGAGCGGCAGCGTTTTCTGCAGCCGCCGACTGCCCTCGGGCTCCATGACCCGAAATCGGGTCTCAGCAACAAACAGCGTCATTTGTGCTGCGAGATCTTGCTCCGAGACCACCTGCAGTGCTTTCAACGCATTGAGGTCGAGTGCAGGCGCCTCAGTGTCAATGCCAACAATCAACTGACTGTGCTCGGAAGTTGTCTCGAGCAGGGCGTCAAATGCCGTTGCAATGATCGTTCGGCTACGCTGACACTCAGTATAAAACGCGTCCCAGCTGTCGTAGCGCAGCAGTAGACAGAGCCCTGAACGCGCCTCGTCCGTCTCGGGTATGGCGTGTGTTTGCTCGTCACGTAGGGCTTGTATCGCGTGCTCTACTTGCCTTAGATACCGATACTGCTCAAGCAATGTTTGCACGCTTTCGTGCGCCAAGCACTCCGCCTCAGACAGTGCCTTAGCGGCCTCTTGAAACCCCGCTTTCTGAATTGCGGGTATCCGACCCCCTCGGACAAGTTGGTGCGACTGCACCACGAACTCCGCTTCTCGGATGCCGCCAGGTCCGCGCTTAATATCACTGCTTAAGCCTTTCGACACACGCTCGGCGTCAATCAGCGCCTTCATATCTCTCAAGCCATCAATGACGCTAAAGTCGGTGTAGCGCCGATAAACAAACTGTTGAGCCAGTTGTTCAAAGGCGCGTGTTTGTTCCAACGTGCCTGTAATACAGCGCGCCTTAAGCAGCGCATAGCGCTCCCAGTCGCGCCCGTGCTGTTGGTAGTAATTTTCGAGCGATTGATAACTTGCGACCAAGGCGCCACTCTCACCAAAGGGTCTGAGTCGTGTATCCACCCGAAAAACACGACCTTCTTGTGTCACCGTGTCGATCAGACGAATCACCCGTTGCGCGACGCGAGTAAAGAACTCCTGATTACTGGTGCTCGAGCGACCTCCCTGTGTCGATCCGGACTCGTCATAAGCAAATATAATGTCAATATCGGATGACAGATTGAGCTCGCGCCCTCCTAGCTTGCCCATGCCGATAACAATCAGACCTTGTACCGAGCCGGTGTCGTCGCCTATCGGCTGGCCGAACCGCTGAGTGACCTCGGTATTGGCCACGCGGACCGCGATCTTAATCACAAAGTCAGCGAGCGCGCTCATTGCCGCCAGTGTCTCGTCGAGCCCGGACTGGCTGGTAAAACTTCGCCAGACGATGTGCAGCATGGCGCGTTGGCGCAAGACGCGCAGATCAGCGCTGATGGCCGCTTCCGAGCGGGTTGGGTCAAGACGGGCATCGAAGTCAGTGAAAATTGCTGAAAGGGCGCTTTTAGTGAGATCGGCTTCGTGTTCCAACCAGTCAATTTGACGTTCAAACAGCGCTCTAAAAAACGCACTGGCGCGCAACAGGCGCTCAGCATCACCACGAGTTGCTACCTGGTCTAAACCACTCACTAGTCGGTTGAATCGATCAACACCGACACGTTGGGTCAGCAGCGCAATTTGATCTTCAACGGACATAGAAACTCGTCTCACTTTTACAGCCAAGGCCAACGCGTCGCGGCTCAAACGGCCCGCGTCGGCGAGAGGCTAAGGCTAGGAACAGTAACCAACTCCTAATATACTCCCATCCGATCAATGCTCGTCGTGCTTTTTACCCGCAACATCACTATTACTTAAGCCAAGTCACAACAGCCTCACAGGGTTTTCAGATGGAAATAATTGCAGCCAGCAACGAGATCACGCTGTTAGTAGCCCTAGGTTTTGGCATTTTAAACGTGTGGGACACCGTAGCTAATGCGTGCACGCCTGTTCGCTCGGCGTTACCGGTGCTTGTCATGCGCTCCTCTTACCCCTTCGACATCTCAGTGCGCTAAGAATGGCCGAATTAACAACTCAAACTGACACCTTGGACTGGTTCAGAAACACCGCGCCCTACATCAATACGCATCGTGGGACCACGGTCATCGTGGGTCTGCGTCACGGTGCGACGACTCATCACAATTTTATTAACGTGGTTCACGATCTTGCGCTGATGCAGTCGCTGGGACTGCGGCTCGTCATTGTCCACGAGCACCAGCCAATGCCATTGACCCCAGTGCCGTCAGAGGCCATGGAGACGTTAATCGCATCGACTCTGGACGCGCGAACGCAAATCGAGCGAATGTTTTCGATGGGTCTTCCTAACTCGCCGCTGCACAACGCGAGATTACGCGTCATCTCGGGAAACTTTGTCACGGCACGCCCAGTCGGTGTGATTAACGGGGTTGATCATGGCGCTCGAGGCCTTGTTCGACACGTCGATGTTGGCGGCATTACCCACGCGTTAGATGGGTCGTCCATTTGCCTTTTATCCGCACTGGGTTACTCCCCTGCCGGTGAGTTATTCGCCTTAGATGCGCTCGACGTGATGCGCGTTGTCGGCAGAAGTATCGGTACTGATAAGCTTATTATCATGTCTGACTTTAACGGTATCGAAGCCGCAGACGGCAGTCTTTATCGGCAGCTGACGGTCGATTCGGCGCGCAGTGAGGTGGTGACAGCAACGGCTGCGCAACGCGAATGCATTGCGCTTGCCTGTGATGCCTGCGACGCCGGCATTCCGCGCGCACACCTCATCAGCTTTCAGGCCGATGGTGGCCTGCTCAAAGAGCTCTACACCCACGACGGGGTCGGCACTATGATTTCGCCGGGCGAATACGAGCAACTTAAACCTGCCGAAGCGCATGATCTCGCCGGTATTATTGAATTAATTAGGCCACTGCAACGCGAAGGGGTGTTAGCCGAGCGGTCAAACGATCAGATAGAGCGTGATCTAACGCACTACACCGTCGTCACGAAAGACAGTCGTGTCATCGCTTGCGCCGCATTGATCAAAAACAATGACAGCGACATTGCTGAAATCGCAAGCGTCGCCACCCACCCCGACTATCGTGACTCCGGCTGGGGAGAGCGACTCATCGAGAGACTCGTCCAAGACGCAAAAGAATCTAACATCCGTCGTGTTTACGTACGTACCACGCAGACCGGGCACTGGTTTCAAGAGCTGGGTTTCAAGGCCGTTGCTGAAACCGAGCTGCCGGACATAGAACGCCAGAAAGCCCAGCACGACCGTAATTCGAACATTTTGGTCCGCTCACTTGGTTAGCGGCATACTGAATCACTGGAGAAAGTAGATGCCTGAGTATCGCTCACGAACATCGACCGCTGGACGCAATATGGCGGGGGCGCGAGCGCTTTGGCGCGCAACCGGCATGACCGATGGCGACTTCGAGAAGCCGATCATCGCGGTGGTCAATTCGTTTACCCAGTTTGTGCCCGGTCACGTGCACCTTAAGGACCTGGGTCAACTCGTTGCACGAGAAATTGAACAGGCCGGTGGGGTGGCTAAAGAGTTCAACACCATTGCGGTGGACGATGGCATCGCCATGGGCCACGACGGCATGCTCTACAGCTTGCCGTCGAGAGACATCATTGCCGATTCTGTTGAATATATGGTGAACGCGCATTGTGCAGATGCCATGGTTTGTATTTCCAACTGCGACAAAATTACACCGGGAATGCTCAACGCTGCGATGCGCCTCAACATTCCCGTCGTCTTCGTCTCAGGCGGGCCGATGGAGGCCGGCAAAACAGCGCTCTCCGAACACAAACTCGACTTAGTGGATGCCATGGTGATTGCTGCTGACAGCAGCGCTGACGACGCCAAGGTAGACGCCTACGAGCGTTCTGCCTGCCCCACTTGTGGGTCCTGCTCGGGCATGTTTACTGCGAATTCGATGAATTGCCTAACCGAAGCGCTGGGTCTGAGCTTACCGGGTAACGGCTCCTTGCTCGCCACCCACGCCGATCGAAAAGCACTGTTTCTTGAGGCCGGGCGCACCGTTGTGGCGCTGACGCGACGCTACTATCTCGAAGACGACGAGACCGTACTGCCGCGCAACATTGCCAGCCGTGCCGCATTTGAAAACGCCATGAGTCTGGATATTGCCATGGGGGGTTCCACGAACACGATTTTGCACCTGCTTGCAGCAGCGCAAGAAGCAGAACTGGATTTCACGATGACCGATATCGATGTGCTGTCGCGTGGTGTTCCACAACTCTGCAAAGTTGCGCCGAGTACACCGCTTTACCACATGGAAGACGTTCACCGCGCCGGTGGTGTGCTCGCGATTTTAGGCGAACTTGCGCGCTCGGGGCACTTGAACACCGAATGCCACACGGTGCACAGCCCGACGATTGGCTCCGCCATTGCATCCTGGGATATTGCAACCACCGACAACGCCGTTGCATTGTCACGATTTAAAGCGGGACCAGGAGGCATACCCACACAAGAGGCGTTTAGTCAGTCGACACGTTGGCCCACACTTGATCTGGATCGCGAGGGCGGCTGCATCCGCTCGGCTGATCACGCGTATTCTCAGGAGGGCGGCTTAGCCGTCTTGTTCGGTAACATTGCCGAGGACGGTTGTGTCGTCAAAACCGCCGGTGTAGACGACGAGCTGCTTGTCTTTGAGGGCACTGCCCACGTTTGCGAAAGCCAAGAGGACGCCGTGGCTGACATACTTGAGGATCGGGTGAAAGCCGGTGACGTCGTTATCGTTCGTTACGAAGGTCCCCGCGGCGGACCGGGCATGCAAGAGATGCTCTACCCCACCAGCTACATTAAATCTAAAGGACTCGGAAAAGCCTGTGCTCTGATTACTGACGGCCGCTTCTCGGGTGGCACATCCGGGCTTTCGATCGGCCACGTCTCGCCCGAGGCCGCGGCAGGTGGCGCTATTGCGCTGGTGAGAAACGGCGATAAAATCCAGATCGATATTCCCAACCGAGCCATCAATATGCAGGTCACTGACACTGAGCTCACTCAGCGGCGAGCTGAGCAAGCAGCGAGCGGATTTAAGCCCGTCAAAACACGTCCCCGTAAAGTCAGTCCAGCACTAAAGTTTTACGCTAAAACAGTGACCAGCGCCGATCGTGGTGCCGTGAGAGACCTGTCACTGCTCGAGGACTAGGCGCTCCGCTAAATCAGGGACAAGCAACGCATCAATGTCGTTGATTAAGCCGCTCAAGAAGCGCTTCAGATGCTTATCTTGGCGCTCGGTTCGCGTGTTAATGAGGTCAACCAAGAGCGCAAGTATGATGTCGCCGTTGCGCTCGATCCCTTCTATGTACTCAGGCGTACGCGCCTGCGATCGAGTGTCTCCCAGGAAACGGACTTGGGACTGCCAATCGGGTGCTTTGCGCTCAAGTATTGCTCGCAGTTTCGCGCCCCACATGGCGCGGTCTCGGTGCCAAAGGTGATCTAAGCGCGTCAGTTTTACCGCCTCCGCCTCTATAAGCGCCTTCTGCGCCTTACTCAGCCGCCCCATTAAGCGCTTCGCAAGGCCCGCAAGAGAGTCCGAGGAATCTTGGTAATACGTTTGCTCATCACGGGTCAGGCGCTTTGTCGCGTAGTCTTCTTGTTGCCGATCAACCTCGGTTAAAAAGTCTTGAATCTGACGATCCGAGAGGCCTTCGGCGCTGAGCAGCAGAAGATCTACCAGCCTTATTTGCATCCGATCGGCCGCCGCTTCAATCGATTCTGAGATGGCTACAGCTTCTTGAAGTGTTACGCCATCGCCCAGGGCATGGCGCGAGGACACAATGAACTGTCGATATTGTGGCAACTCATCACGGCGATGCCAGCCAAGAAACTGCTGCAAATGAGTATCAAACGCGACTTGCTGGTCACGATTAAGGTCAACATAGTCATCAACAATCCAGCGCACAAAAGTATCGGCGCGGTTGTAAATAAAGCGATTCGCTGAACAGCCGGCAAGGACGGTCGCCGCCAGAAGCATTAGGGCGATCAAACGAAACGTCGATATTCTTCCTCTATACATCACTCAGCCACTTTTACCAGCTCATAACTTCGCAAGATCGTTCGCCCTCCTGAGCACGAAGTCTAGGGTACAGCATAAACAAACTAGTTTAAGCGGCGGTCACGTAAGCGTCTGGGTAGCGGCCCAGACCCGATAAAATAGCAGACATAGTTGCGTGCACAATGTCCGTGCTGCGACCCACTCCACAAACGCGTGACCCGTCGATGGCGAGCTGGACGTAACAAATAGCCTCCGCATCTGCATCCGAACCCAACGTGTGTTCACTGTACTCGACGACAATAATCTTGTGGCCCGTATGCGAAGAAATGGCATCGGTGAAAGCCCCAACAACACCCGCCCCCTTACCGGACAAGGTCGGCGAACCCTCGAGTCCTGAAATCTGAACCGTAAGGCGATCGACACGCTCGTCCCGCGCAAGTTGGTAGTTACCCACGGACAGCCGTGCACCACTTAAGTGATAAGTCTCTAAAAAAAGATCGTAAATATCCTTGGATTGAACTTCAGTTTCAGAACGCTCTGCCATGGCTTGTACTGCCGCGCTAAAATCAACTTGTAGCCAGCGAGGCAAATCGAGCCCGTAATCCCGATTTAAGACGTACGCCACACCACCTTTACCCGACTGACTGTTGATGCGAATCACTTCTTGGTAACTACGCCCAATATCCGCCGGGTCGATCGGTAGATACGCCACCTCCCAGAGACTGTCGCCTTGTCGCCGCGCTAGACACTTGTTGATGGCATCTTGGTGGCTGCCAGAAAATGCGGTAAACACCAGCTCGCCCGCATAGGGGTGTCGCGGATGCAATGGCAACTGCGTGCACTCTTTGCAGACCGCGATCATCTCGTCCATTTTTGAAAAATCGAGTTTAGGATCAATGCCTTGACTGTAAAGGTTCATAGCCATGGTCACGATGTCCATGTTACCCGTGCGTTCGCCATTGCCCAGCAGCGTGCCTTCAATTCGATCCGCACCCGCCAACAGACCCAGCTCGCTTGCTGCAACTGCGCCGCCGCGGTCGTTGTGGGTGTGTAACGAGACCAGTAGCGCCTCACGATGGTTCACGTGGTCACAGAACCACTCAATTTGATCCGCATAAACATTCGGCGTGCTGACCTCGACCGTCGCCGGGAGGTTGATAATCATTTTGTTCTCAGGCGTGGGTTGAATCACGTCGATCACGGCATTACAAACATCGACGGCAAAGTCCATTTCAGTGCCGGTAAAGCTCTCGGGACTGTACTCGAACACCCACTCCGTATCGGGGTAATTCGCCGCTACCGACTTGACTAACTGCGCACCTTTCACCGCAATGTCGGTAATGCCCGCCCGATCTAGAGCAAACACGTAGTCGCGCTGAACTGTCGACGTGCTGTTGTAGAAGTGAAGCACCGCTCGCTTACATCCTTTCAACGCCTCAAAAGTACGGACGATCAGTTCTTCGCGTGCTTGAGTGAGCACTTGCACAGTGACGTCCTCAGGAATACGACCTTCGTCGATTAACTTCCTCAGAAAGTCGAAGTCATGCGACGAAGCTGACGGAAAGCCCACTTCAATTTGTTTAAACCCTAAATCAATCAACAGCTCCCACAGGCGCAGCTTTTTATCGGCCGTCATAGGATCAATGAGCGCCTGATTGCCGTCGCGTAGATCAACGCTGCACCACTGTGGTGCCCGGCTTAAAACCGCATCCGGCCACCGGCGATTCACTTTCTTCAGTGGCTGATAAGTCGGGTATTTACGGTAATCAAATGCCCCAAAATCTTCCGTGCTCATTACAGACTCTCGCAGTTGTTCTTTTAAGCGACGAAGTATAAGGACTTCCGCTTGAATTTAAATGGCGAATTTATCACTAAAAACCTCGTTTAATAGCGAAAAAGCGCGTATATAATTATTTAAGAGTTAAATTAACCAATAAGAAGATAATGAACGATGTAAACGGTCTCGACAGAATCGATCTTCGCCTGCTGTCACTACTGCAACGCGACGCCAGTCTAAGCAACCTTGAGGTGGCGGAGCGCGTAGGACTGTCACCCACGCCTTGCGCCCGTCGGATTAAGCGGCTGCTCAGCGAGGGATTCATACAACGCCAAGTTGTCATACTGGATCAGGAAAAGCTGGGGCTTGATCTTACGGTGCACGTCAGCATTTCAATGGACCGACACACGCCTGACCGATTTGAAAACTTCGAGGCGGAAATAGCCACCTACGACGAGGTTGTCGACTGCTCCGTCGTAACCGGCCAAAGTGCCGACTACTTACTGCGTGTCATCGTTAAGGACATGAAACACTTTGAAGCGGTATTGCTGGGGAAGCTGACACGGATACCGGGTGTCACCGGGGTGCACTCGAGCTTTGTGCTGAGAAAGGTGATTAGCCGAACAGAAGTGCCGCTCGGCTAAGCCAGGCTCTAGTCGGTCGCGCTGGCCGCCCGTTGCAAACGGGCAAGCTCTTTGTCAGCAAGGAAGGCTGCAATTTTAAGCATATTGGCTTGACTGCCCGCCTGTCGCGTATCGATCCGGTACTTTCCGTTCACCATGAGCGATGGTGTTCCATTGATCCGAGCACCCTGAGTTCTGGCGGCCGCCTGGCGAACCATACTGTCGATCCCAAATGAGCCGTACGCACGATCAAAATCCTTCGACGGCACACCATTTTCAACGAACACTGCGCGTACCGCTTCAGGCGTTGCCAGTCGCTTTCGCTGTCGATGAACCGCATTGAAAACAGCGCCGTGCATCGGGTCGATGACGTCAAGAACCTGCGCGGTGTAATACGTTTTAGCGAGTAACTTCATGCCGGCGTTGTTATTAAAAACAACCGGCGTTCGCTGCACGACGACGCCTTCAGGCAGCCGAGTCTCGAAGGACTCAAGCAACGGCTCGAAGTTGTAGCAGTGGCCACACCCGTAGGAAAAGAACTCAGTGACCACAATCTGATCACTAATTCCCGTGTGTACCTTGGGCTCAATCAGCTCGTAATGCACACCCTCTTGGTACTGCGCTTGCGCAGCGACGCCCATTGAAAGCAGTGCGAAAACGGTGATGGTTACAGTTCTTAGTATCGCCATCATGCGGGTGTTTCCCCTCGATTAACTTGCGTTATTGCAGACCTGCAACATAACTTGCGACTGCCTTGATCTCAAGGTCACTCAGGCCAAATGCAATGGTTCGCATGATCATACTGTCGCCACCGTTGGTGCGTCCGCTCTCGTCCTCGTAACCCAGACGAAACATTTCAAGCTGCTGTGCGATGTAATCGGCGTGCTGTCCGGCCAGCCCTGGGAACCCACCCGGGCCATTGCCCTTACCAGACGGGCTGTGACAGCCTGAACAGGCGGCAACTTTACGCTCTGCAATACCGGCAAGATAAACCTTTCGACCCAAGGCCAGAAGCTCGGGGTCGGTTGTACCCAAGGTGCGTGTCTGCGCGTCATAAAACGCGGCAATGTCTGCGAGCTGCTGGTCGGTCATGTTATCGACCTGACCTGCCATAAGCGCCACCGGACGACGACCGTCGCGGATGTCCTTCATTTGCTTGAGCAAGTAGCGCTCACCCAGGCCAGCAAGCTTTGGAAACGTCGGCGCAAGACTGTTTCCATCTGCTCCGTGACATGCAGTGCACGAGGCGACCAGTGCCTCGCCCGCAGCCGCATCACCCTTCATAACGCCGTCAGCGAGTGAGGTGCTAGCCGCAACTAAAAATGCCACCGCCACAATTGCGCGATTAAAGATCATCCTGAACTCCTTGTTCCCCAATTACTGTGGGGCTGCCATGTAGGTGATGAGGGCTTTGTAGTCGTCGTCGCTACAGCCGGCGCAGAGTCCGCCGGGAGGCATAACACCCAAACCGTTCTTAACAGAGGCAACCAATGCCTCCATGCCTTTTGCTAACCGCGGCTCCCATTGTGCTGGGTCGCCTGTTTTCGGCGCACCGGCCACACCCACCGCATGGCAAGCACCGCACGATGCTGCGTATTGCGCGGGTTGCTCTGCCGCTTGGACAGATGCTGTTGCCAGTAGTGCTGCGGCTGTGATCAGTACGAATTTTATGACATTTACTTTCATTTTTTCACCCTCTAATCCGGCGTGAGGTCCGGCTAATGCTGTGATTATATCGCTATACCCACGTAAACTGGCTCGGCATTATAGTCACTGAACCGAAAACACCAAACATTACGTGGATTACTGTCATTAATACGCCCAATAAGTTTCAAAAGCTTAATTATAAGTGCACTGAATTTTTACAATCTGCCAGCGCCTTAAGCAATGCGCCTGCAGACGTGGGGGCAGAGGTCGCGTTCGCCGGTCGCAGTAACGCGGGTAAGTCCAGTGCCATTAACGCACTCACGCGTAACAGCAAACTCGCGAGGACCTCCCGCACACCCGGACGCACCCAACTCATTAATTTCTTTACGGTTGATGAACATATTCGACTGGTCGACTTGCCGGGATACGGATTTGCCAAAGTCCCTCTTAAAGTCAAACAAGAGTGGAACAAGCAGCTCGAGCAATACCTTCGCCTGCGCCAAAGTCTCAATGGGCTGGTGTTACTCATGGATATTCGCCACCCCTTGAAAGATTATGACCGCCAAATGATCGAGTGGGCCGTTGTCACTGAAATGCGTGTCCATATTTTGCTTACAAAAAGTGACAAATTAAAACGAGGGCCGGCAAAAAGTACGCTGTTAACGGTCCAAAAAGAGCTGAAAGCGCACGAGAACTGGGTCTCAGTTCAACTCTTTTCATCACTCTCGCACGACGGCATGGATGAGTTACAGCGAACCCTGAACAGGTGGCTTGCACTCCCCAGCGAGGAAGGCTCAGAACAGGGATCGGTTGTCAGTGGTGAGGCGCCCTAGTGGGCCTCATCCCAATTCAAACCCACACCCACTTCGGTTAAGAGCGGCACTTTCAGGTCAATGACACCGGCCATGCGCGCGGTCACTTCATCGCACAGCGTTGCGCAGGCGCTATCGGCAACCTCGAACACAAGTTCATCGTGGACCTGCATGATCATCTTAGCGTCGATCGCCGAATCAGTGAGCCAGTCATCAACCGCAATCATCGCCAATTTTATAATGTCGGCGGCCGTGCCTTGCATCGGCGCGTTAATTGCCGTGCGTTCAGACGCCAGTTGCCGTTGCTTATTGCGCGCGTTGATCTCGGGTAAGTAGAGCCGTCGGCCCAACAGTGTTTCCACAAACCCCTGCTCGTGTGCGAGCGCTCGTGTCGCGTCCATATAGTCAGCAACACCGGGATAACGAGCGAAATAACGGTCGATGTATTCTTGCGCCTCGCCTCGAGCGACGCCGACTTGCTTCGCTAAACCAAACGCCGACATGCCGTAGATCAGGCCAAAGTTAATTGCTTTTGCCTTTCGCCGCTGATCAGTCGACACCTCACTAAGGTCAACGTCAAAAACCTCTGAGGCCGTCGCACTGTGAACATCGAGCTCGTTAGCAAACGCGTGGAGTAAACCTGCGTCACTCGACAGGTGCGCCATGATGCGAAGTTCAATTTGGGAATAATCCGCCGCAACAATTTTACGGCCCTCGGGCGCAACAAAGGCCTGTCGAATACGACGGCCTTCATCGGTGCGAACCGGAATATTTTGAAGGTTTGGATCGCTGGAAGAAAGGCGCCCCGTAGCAGTAATAGCTTGGTGGTAAGAGGTGTGTATTCGGCCTGTTCGCGGATCGACCATTTCCGGTAACTTATCCGTGTAGGTCGACTTCAATTTTGCGAGGCCACGATGCTCAATCAGTACGGCAGGCAACTCGTAATCCCGGGCCAGTTCTACCAACACGTCTTCTGCCGTCGAGGGTGCCCCCTTTGGCGTTTTCTTTATCACCGGAAGCTCGAGCTTCTCGAATAAGATTTCACCCAGCTGTTTGGGCGACGCCAAATTGAAGGGCTGACCCGCCAAGTCACAGGCTGTCGCCTCGAGGACGACTAATCGCTCAGTAAGCTCCTTACTTTGCGCGCGCAACCGATCGACGTTAATAAAAGCGCCGTTACGCTCAATTTTGGAGAGCACTGGGACTAGGGGTAACTCAAGCGTTTCATAGACTTCACGAAGTCTGGGCTCCGCTGCAAGCCTGGATGTCAGCGCATCGTGCAAGCGCAAGGTGACGTCCGCATCCTCCGCGGCATATGCCGCGGCGCGTTCAATATCGACATGGTCGAAGGACACCTGCTTCGCACCTTTCCCCGCGACCTCCTCAAAAGAAATAACACGCTGGCCAAGGTACTTTAGAGCCAGACTCCCCATGTCATGACGACTTCCAACGGCGTCAATCACGTAGGACTCAAGCATGGTGTCGTGAGCGATACCGCGCAGTGTAATGCCGTGATTCACAAGAACGTTGGCATCGTACTTAAGATGCTGGCCGACCTTTTTTACATCTTCTGACTCCAAAAGGGGTCGCAACTGCTCAAGCACCTGCTCGCGATTCAGCTGACCCTCCAGCCCCGGACTAATGTGCGCCAGCGGTACGTAAGCGGCCTCTCCAGCGGTCACGGCAAACGAGACACCCACGATCTCGGCCTGCATATAGTTGAGACTGGTTGTCTCTGTATCAAACGCGAACAGCGGTGCGTTGGCCAACCGCTCTAACCACTCGTTGAGCGTGTCTTGGTCGACAATCGTGACAACCGCGAGTTCGGGTGAAGGCGCTGTATTTTCAGCAGGCTGTTCAACGCCTGCGAGCAGCGACGGACTCAGTAACTCGTCAAGCCATGTCTTAAATTCGAGGTCTTGGTAAAGTGCAATCAGCCGATCGCTGTCAGGTGGCGAAGAACGCAGATCTGACTCCGACAGCGCAAGGTCGCAATCCGTCTTAATCGTTGCAAGTACGTAGGACAACTCCGCCATTTCTTGACTGGCGGAGAGCTTGTCGCCCAAGGACTTGGCACCGCGTACAGGCAGCTCAGCAACGCGCTCTAAGTGCGAGTAGATCTCGGCCACGCCGCCTAAATTTTGTAACAGCGCCAACGCAGTCTTTTCACCCACGCCAGCAACACCCGGAATGTTGTCGACCGAGTCTCCCATCAACGCGAGCAGGTCGATAATCAACTCAGGCGGTACACCAAACTTTTCAATCACGCCCTCACGATCCAGAACCAGCTGCGTCATGGTGTTAACCAATGTGACGTGTTCATTGACCAACTGAGCCATGTCCTTGTCGCCGGTGGAAATAAGCACGGGCCTTGCTTGTGACGCGGCCATCACCGACAGCGTCCCGATAACGTCGTCAGCCTCGACGCCCGAGACCGAAATCAGCGGCAATCCCATTGCGCGAATGACATTGTGAATAGGCTCAATTTGCTCACGCAGCTCTTCGGGCATGGGTGGGCGATTGGCCTTGTACTCGGCATAAATGTCGTTTCGAAACGTCGGGCCCTTTGCGTCAAAGATAATGACCAACTGATCATTTGGGTTATCAGCTTGCAGACGCTTGATCATCCCAATAACGCCTTTAGCCGCGCCAGTGTTAAAGCCCTTGCTGTTGGTCAGCGGGGGGAGGGCGTGAAACGCTCGAAATAAGTAGGACGATCCATCGACTAAAATGAGGCGCGACGTATCAGTCATATTGCTCGCTCCAGTAGTAACGCGCAGAGCGCAGCGTGACCTTCATTTTCGCCAAATCCAGAGGCGCCCTAAAAAACCCATGGAAGTCCCCTTCGGGATTAATCAACACCACGTTCGCACTATGGTCTACCTGATAGTCACCGTCCTCTGTGGGTACCTTGCGAAACGGTGCGTTAAACCGGCGAGCAAAGCTCAAAATCTCGGGAAACTCACCCGTCACACCCAAAAACTCGGGGTGGAAGTAGGGGACGTACTGCGACAACTGATCAACCGTGTCACGTGCAGGATCAACAGACACCATCACAACATCGGTTGACTCGGCTTCAGTGCCCTCGAGGTTTTCTTTGAGCCCCGCCAAAAATGACAGTGTCGTTGGGCAAACATCCGGACAAAAAGTGAAGCCAAAAAAGAGCAGTGTCCAGTCGCCTTCCAAGCTCTCTGCATTGAATACGGTGCCTTTGTGGCTAGTAAGCGCAAACTTACCCGGGTCGCGCGGCGTGTCAAAAATGAACAGCCCATTGGCCCGCATTTCAGACATTGTCATGATTCGAGGCTGCTGAATACGGTGCACAAAACCGGCAACTATGATCGTAATGCCCAGTAAGACTGCAAAAACCGTGAGGCCGACTCGTTGTTGTTGAGTCAGGGTCATAGGGGCACTCCTAATATCCAGTGATCAGCAAGCATCGCGACGAATAACAGCAGTAGATAGTTAATGGAGTATTTAAAGGTCTCCATGGGTGCTTTTGGATTTTTTTCACGCAAAATTTCAATCGACCAATACAAAAAACCAGCCCCCAAAATCACGGCTGATACGGCGTATATCCAGCCGCTCAGAAACGTGGCAAACGGCAGCAGCGTAATGAGGAACATCAGTATTGTGTACAGCAAAATGTGGAGCGCCGTGAACCGATTTCCATGGGTTACAGGCAACATCGGAATGCCAACCGCCGCGTACTCTTCTTTGCGGTGTATTGCCAGCGCCCAAAAATGAGGGGGGGTCCAAGCAAAGATAATCAGCACCAACAATAACCCGTGACCATGAATTTCACCGGTCACTGCGGTCCAACCCAGCAAGGGTGGCGCCGCTCCGGCGAGACCGCCGATCACAATATTCTGTGGCGTCGCGCGCTTCAAAAACATCGTGTAAACAAACGCATAACCCACCAAGCTCGCAACAGTGAGCACGGCGGTGAGTACATTAATGGTGACTGCTAGTAGTACTGTCCCCGAAATCGCGAGTAATGCCGCAAATAAAACGGCCTCGGTCTGAGACACTCGTCCTTGTGCAACGGGTCGATTCGTCGTGCGCGACATCTCTTGGTCAATGCGCTCGTCGACAACGTGGTTGATCGCCGCCGCGGCTCCAGCGCAAAGACCAATGCCCAAGTTACCGTAGACAAGGGGCTCCCACGGCACAAGACCCGGGACCGCCATGCACATACCAATCAGCGCAGTAAGTAACATCAGCGCGACAACCCTCGGTTTCGTCAGCTCTAAGAAATCCGACCATCGGGCCACTATCGATTCACTCATTACTAGCCCCCTGAGTTCTTAAGTAAGAACTTGAGATCGCCGATGACATCTCGGTAATTAACGTCTGCGGAGTATCGCATCATTACCCAACCAGAAGGATCCACCAGATACCAGGCGTTATCGCTCACATGTTGTGCGGGAACGACCGGCTCAATGCCCCGCTGCCAAACCCTAAGGTCGGGATGTTCCTCAGCCACAGCGTCCAGCAATAGGGACCCCGACTGCATTGCCACGGTGGCTGCGGGCTGGTCGACGACGATTAAGCGCTGTATGCGCTGAAAGTCTCGACCAATGGCGATTCGGATTTGCCGCGTTAAATAAAGCAGCTCGGAACACGTTTCATCGCACGCATCACCGTTGTTAAGAACCATAAAGGTCCACTTGGATTCCTGCGATTCGAGGCTGGTTGGTGTACCAACAGCCGCGGTGAACGGCAACGTATTGATATTGACCGGCTGTGCAAGCAACTCACCACTGTTGGCGGTCCCAAGGGCACCAACAATATCAATGTCGCCCTGCTCCACAAAATACCAAAGCCAAGTTGCGGCTAAGATCATCGTCACGGGTAAACCGGCGATTAACAACAGTATCGTACGACCGCCTCGCTGATCATTATTTTGAGTCACTTTCTGTATCCCCATAAAAAGACTATGACCGAGTACTACTCAATCGGTAACGCAGCCAGCTCGCTATATTGCTGCTGCGGAAGATAAACGCGAGTCCCAAGGCCGCCGCCATAGTAAACCATTGCACCGCGTAACCTTGATGTTTTGCCGGCGTCTGGTTCACCGTTGCCCAATCCGCTACGAATGCAACCGGCTCAAACTCCCCAACTCTGACTTCAAAAGCAAAAATCGGTTGAGCGAACTGAGCCTCTAAGTCGCCGGCCCAGTCTGCAAAGGACAACTGCTGAACAACACCGGGTAAAGCCGCTGGAAATGGATTGGCGCCGAGCATAAACGCCTCTCTACTGGGCTGGTATAGGCGACCCGTTAGCTCATGGGTCCCTACCGGCAGTGACACCTCGGGTAATGTTTGCCGCGACGCATCGCCTTCGATCCAACCCAGATTTAAAGGCACCACAAGCCCTTGGTCCTCTACGAAGGCCACAACCTCGTAACCAAAACGCCCGCTCCGAAGTCGATTGTCTAACAGAACATATTGACCGTCTGTAAACGTCGCACTCATCGCCACCTGGCGATCCGCCAACGCGTTGACCCGAAGTTGCTGCGCTTGAAACGGTGTAATGGGCGGCAGTACTCGGCGCTCGTCCATCCGCGCAATGAGATCCACCTTTTCATCAGCACGATCGAGCTGCCAAAAACCTAAAAACAATAACGTGGGTATCAACATTACTGTCGCTAATGTTGTCCTCCAATCAAGCGTGACGCGCAAGTTCATCTTGGTTTCGCTACACTCCACTGTCTCATTCATCCCACGTTATCCCCGTTTATAGGGGGCACTGCTTCCAGTGTAAGGATTTTTCATGCTCAAAGGTCTAATTGTCTTACTCATGCTCGCGTTACTGGTCAGTCTAGGGGCTGGGATGTATTTTTTGATGATGGACCGCGGCGACGTCAAAAAAATGCGTCTCGTTAACTCGTTACGTGTTCGCGTTGGCATTGCAGGAACACTCATGGCGTTAATTACCTACGGCGTAGCAACAGGCCAGTTAGGACATACCAGTCCTTGGGACGCCGCTCCCACGGCTGAAAGTTCCGAGTAAAAAAAAGGCGGGTTAGACCCGCCCCTTCTAAACGACAACGTCGCCGTTAGATAATGTAGACAAAGATAAAGAGGAACACCCAAACCACATCAACAAAGTGCCAATACCAGCTTGAGGCTGAAAAGCCAAAGTGGTCTGTGGGTGTGAGATGCTTGTTTCTAACCGAGCGAATCAACTGAATCAGTAACATCGTCATACCCATGGCGACGTGAAATCCGTGAAAACCCGTCAACATGAAGAACGTTGAACCGTAAATCCCAGAGTTGAGTGTCAAACCAAACAACTCGTAGGCTTCATAGTATTCCGCCGCCTGTAAAAACAGAAAGATGATTGCTAAGCCAACGGTGACTGCAAGCCAGGCTTCAAATCTCTTAATATCGCCTTTTGCCAATCCGCGGTGAGCAAACTCACAGGTCACACTCGATGTCAGGAGAATAATCGTGTTCCAGAGCGGCAACCACGCATACCAGTGGTGGGCGTCGGCAAACGCCATGGACGTGTGTTGTGAAACAAACTCACCATTGTTCGCAATCGGTTGACTCAACGCGCCACCCACGACCTCTTGAGGTGTAATCAACGGCGGCCAGGTGTACTCAAAGCCTTCCCACAACAGGAAGTTCATGCGGCCACCGTCACCTTCACCGGCCAGCCAAGGACCTGCGAGCGTTCGCACATACAGCAAAGCACCGAAAAACGCGGCGAAAAACATAACTTCGGAAAATATGAACCAAAACATACCGAGCACGTAACTGTTGCTCAGCTGACTGCTGTTCATACCCGCCTTGTTTTCCTTAATGGCCGTACGGAACCAATAGGTCAGCGTTGCAATGAAAATAGCCAAGCCGACATACATCACGTATTTCGCCGCACCGCCGGTATCGTGGGTGCCGCCAAAGGTCATTTCATTAAGGACCAAACCGCCACCGAAGACCGTCAGTACAAGACCAATGGTTGCACGAACAGCAAGACTGGAGCTCTCTGGCACGTAGTACTTTTCGTACTCTGTTGAAGGTTGGGCACTCGACATTTTTTTTCTCCGTTTTGCCCCATCCCCCGGGGCCCCCATTAGTTTATCTCGAGGCGACCTTGTCGCGCATCAGCGACGTCACATCGAATAGTGTATAGGACAGCGTGATGGTCTTAATATCTGCTGGTAGGTCTTGGTCCACGATAAATTGAAGTGGCATTTGCGCCTCACTCTCACCGTCAAGAGGCTGCTGCTCAAAGCAAAAACACTCGGTTTTGTGAAAGAACTCAGCCGCTCTGGAAGGCGAGACACTCGGAATCGCCTGCGCAATCATCGACGCCGTGGTCGGGTTGGCCGCATAAAACACAGTGTCGTTGGCTGCACCAGGATGGACAACCATCTCGGTCACGTCGGGCGCAAAAGCCCAAGGCATACCGTCGTTGTTCGTTGCGATGAACTGAACTTTAATCGACCGCGTTTCATCAACCTCGGAAACAACTGAAATATAGGCTTCAGACGACGTTTTTCCATTAATTCCCAATGCGTCGCACAGCACGTTATATAGCGGCACCATGACTACAAACACAAACGCAAACATAGCAACAGACACGGCACCCAGTTTGGCTACCGTGTCTATCGTGGGATCTTGGCTGAGTCGCACGGCGTTATCCCTTGAAATTAATGAGCAGGTTGCTCTTCAATTGTCGGTGGAACCTCAAACGTGTGGTACGGCGGTGGCGAGGGGAGTGTCCATTCAAGACCTTCCGCACCGTCCCAAATCTTCTCATCAGTCACACGCTTGCCTGAGGTAATCGCCGCAATCACGTTGTACAAAAACAGCAGCTGCGAGGCACCATAAATAAACGCACCGATCGACGACATCATATTGAAATCAGCGAACTGAAGCGCGTAGTCAGGAATTCGCCGTGGCATACCCGCCAACCCAACAAAATGCTGTGGGAAGAACGTGATGTTAAAGCCAATGAATGAGACCCAGAAATGCACTTTCCCCATTGTTTCGTTGTACATACGTCCAGTCCACTTTGGCAACCAGAAGTAAATTGCTGCCGTCATGGAGAAGACCGCACCAGCGACCATGACGTAGTGGAAGTGCGCAACCACAAAGTAGGTGTCGTGGTATTGGAAGTCAGCGGGCGCGATGGACAGCATTAAACCGGTGAAACCACCAATGGTGAACAGCACTAAGAAACCAATCGAAAATAGCATGGGCGTTTCGAACGTCATCGCACCGCGCCACATTGTCGTCACCCAGTTGAAGACTTTAACGCCCGTGGGTACTGCGATAAGCATAGTTGCGTACATAAAGAACAACTCGCCCGCAAGCGGCATACCCACGGTGTACATGTGGTGCGCCCAAACAATAAACGAAAGGAAGGCAATAGCCGCTGTTGCATAAACCATTGACGCATACCCAAACAAAGGCTTGCGCGAAAAGGCTGGGATGATCTGCGAGATCACGCCGAACGCGGGCAGAATAATAATGTAGACCTCAGGGTGCCCAAAGAACCAGAAAATGTGCTGGAACAACACGGGATCACCGCCACCCGCAGCCGAGAAGAAGCTCGTGCCGAAGTGAATATCCATGAGCATCATGGTCACCGCACCGGCTAAGACTGGCATGACCGCGACCAACAGGAAGGCAGTGATCAACCAAGTCCAGACAAACAGGGGCATCTTCATGTAGCTCATGCCCGGTGCCCGCATGTTCATGACAGTCGCGATAATGTTAATCGAGCCCATGATGGACGATACGCCCAGAATATGGATGGCGAAAATAAAGAACGTCACCGACGGTGGTGCATAGGTCGTGGATAAAGGCGCGTAGAAGGTCCACCCAAACGCCGGTGCGCCACCCTCCATCAGCAGTGTAGACGCCAACATTAAAAACGCCGGCGGCAGAATCCAAAAACTCCAGTTATTCATGCGCGGCAACGCCATATCGGGCGCACCAATCATCATTGGAATAAGCCAGTTAGCCAGTCCGACAAAGGACGGCATAATCGCACCAAAAACCATGATCAACCCGTGAAGCGTCGTCATTTGGTTGAAAAAGCCTGGCTCAACCAACTGCATCCCCGGTTGGAAGAGCTCCGCGCGGATGATCATTGCGAATGCGCCGCCCAATAGGAACATGGCGAATGAGAACCAAAGGTACATGGTTCCAATATCTTTGTGGTTAGTCGTGTAAAGCCAGCGAGAGAGGCCTTTAGCTGGACCGTGGTGGTGATCGCCCATTTGAATTTCCTCCGATTATCCTTCTTTGTAACTCACGACGTCAGACGCCTGAACTACATCCCCAGTATTGTTTCCAAAAGCGTTGCGTTGGTAAGTGGTGACCGCTGCTACGTCGACGTCTGACAATTGCGCGCCAAATGCCTGCATGGCAGTCCCCGCAACACCGTTCACGATAACGTTTAAATGTGAGTCAACTCCGCCCATGGCAATGGCACTGCCCGCAATTGCATTACCCAGACCACCTTCACCCTTGGCACCGTGACAGGCCAAGCAACTTGCGTTGTAAATATCAGCGCCTCGCGCCATCAAGTCATCAACGGATAATTCCTGAGCCGCCAAGGCTGCGTCTGCTGCTGCCGCTCCTCTTTTTGAGGCGGTCCAGTCGTCAAACTCATCTTTGCTTACAACGTGCACTTCAACCGGCATAAAGCCGTGGTAAGAACCACAGAGCTCGGTGCATTGGCCACGGTAAACGCCTTCTGCGAGAACCCGTGTCCAAGCTTCATTAATAAAGCCGGGAATGGCGTCGCGCTTCACTGCAATTTCAGGCACCCACCAAGAGTGGATGACATCGCTGGCGGTAATTAAAAATCGCACTTTTGTATCGACCGGAATGACCAGTGGTTGGTCGACTTCTAATAGATAGTTCTCACCTTTGACGTCAGTGTTGTAGATCTGCTCTTGAGAAGTAGCGAGGTTTGAAAAGAATGAAATATTTTCGCCGTCAGCATCGAGATACTCGTACTTCCACTTCCACTGGTAGCCCGTCACCAAAATACTGAGCTCGGCGTCGTCGTTGTCGTAGACCTCGAGCAACGTGGATGTTGCCGGAACAGCCATGGCGACCAGAATGAAAAAAGGAATAACCGTCCAGGCGATTTCAACGCCGGTATGTTCATGAAACTGCGACGGTTTGACGCCGCGCGATTTGCGGTGCGCGTAAATCGAGTACAGCATAATGCCGAACACGCCGACACCAATCGCAACGCTGATCCAGAAAATCAGCATGTGCAGTCCATAGATTTCGGCACCGAGTTCGGTAATCACGACGCCGGCGTCCGAGACACCGGTCGGCATATTAATTTGGTTTTGGGCATTGGCAGCAAGCGGCATAAGCGCCGCCGCGGCTAGTGCGCGTGCGTTCAGCATCTTTTCTTCCCCGTTGTAGCGGTAGGCTGGCCCTGCCCCCTTGGTCGGACCACGCTTTTCAGCCGCGCGATTATAACGAAGTCATATTGGATTCACAGTGGAAACACGTTCGTTAGACAAATACCGTGAATTTATTAACAGTAATTTAGTCCTTATCGACGTCAGGCATCATCATGCGCACGGGTTCTGCGGCGGTTTCAACGAGCCGGGCGCTGCCGCGCGTCACCCGCGTAACGGGTTCGACTGTGACATCTTGGGGTCTATTTTCGCTAAATCCACATTCCACACACGAGCGGGCATCGGTCGTCATATCGACGACAAGCCGATCCATCGCTTTGCATTGCGGACAAATAGCGCCTGCAATAAAACGTGGTCTTATCGGTGCGATGGGGGGGTTATCATTTGTCATAGTTTTTCGCTGCGGCGTGGTTTATGGGTTGAATCAGTGGCATCTGGCGTGCCAATGTTAGCAATGATAAGCCCCTCGAGAGTACACCATGCAAGAACCGAACTATCATGGCCCCGACAATATCCGGTCATATTTAGGCCATAGACCCTTATTAGGGGCTCGAGTCATGATCGACCCCTCTGCAGTGGTGCTTGGCGATTTGGAGCTTGGCGACGACGTCAGCGTATGGCCTCAGTGCGCCATTCGAGCAGACATGCACCGTATACGGGTGGGTAACCGGACCAATATCCAAGACAATTCGGTGCTACACATTACCCATGCAGGGCCATTTAATGAGGCAGGCTGTCCCTTGATTATCGGCAGCGACGTCACCGTGGGTCACAGCGTCGTATTGCACGGATGTACCCTCGGCGACCGCGTCTTAGTGGGCATTGGCTCGGTGGTCATGGACGGTGCCACGGTAGAAGACGAGGTCATGCTTGGGGCGGGAAGCCTCGTAACCCCCGGCAAGACGCTCAATACCGGATGGCTATACGCAGGATCTCCGGCAAAGCCCGTGCGCGAAATTACGCCACGTGAACGTGAGTTCTTGTCTTACTCCGCGGCGAACTACGTCAAATTAAAAAATACGTTTCTCAATGAAAGTGACGTTTAGACCCCCCGGAGACGTGATGTCACCTCGGCGGTTTCAGGTCGTTGACTGTGCCAGACGGCGTAGCTGTCTGCAGCCTGTTCAACAAGCATTCCCAGCCCATCACTGACGTGCTCAACGCCACGCATTTGCGCCCAGCGCATAAATGGCGTGGGTTCATTGCTGTAGAGCAGATCGTACGCCGCGCCGGACGGTGCCAAATTGGGAACAACCAGGTCCGGGAAGTCGCCTGCCCAGCCGCTGCTCAAACCATTGATGACAATGTCCCACGGCGAATCAGGAATGTCCCGGAGACCGCTGGTACTCAAGGCGACCTTTCCGGCGAGTAACGCTGCCAGTTGTTCCGCTTTTGCGACGGTTCGGTTTGCAACATGAACAGTGGCAGGGGCTCTTTCACAAAAGGCACCCAGCACACCTCGCATGGCGCCGCCAGCGCCTAAGACCAACACATTGGCGCCGTCAATCGACCAAGCCAAATTAACCTCTAAATCACGCAACAACCCACTACCGTCGGTATTGTGGGCACAGATCTGTCCGCGGGCATCCAGCCACAACGTATTCGCAGCTTTTGCATCTTCAGCCGCCTCGGTTCGCACAGCCGCCACGTTGAACGCCTCTTCTTTAAAGGGTGCGGTGACATTAAGCCCAGCACCGCCCTGGTCAAAAAAGGCGGTTACAACAGCGTCAAACTCACCGGGTTCTACCAAGATTTTTTGATAGTCGATCTGGTGCCCACACTGCTCGGCAAATCCTGCGTGAATGACGGGGGATTTGCTGTGCGCGATGGGATTCCCAACTACGGCAAAACGCCTCATGGATTACTCCAGCGAACAGTGCTTAGATACGTACCGGTTCCAAACAAATGAACGCCTCTCAAACCCAGTCTTTGGGCTTCAAGTAATAATCCAAAAGCTCAGCCTCAGGCGTGCCCGGCTCAGGGGTCACACCATAATCCCAGCGTACGAGGGGTGGCAGCGACATCAAAATCGCCTCCGTACGGCCGTTAGACTGCAATCCAAACAACGTGCCACGGTCAAAAACCAGATTGAATTCTACATAGCGGCCGCGACGGTAAAGCTGCCACTGACGCTCCCGCTCACCGTAGTCTCGATCTTTATTATTTAACACAATGGGTACATAAGCCTTTAAAAACGAATCGCCCACCGACTGCATAAAGTCAAAGCTCTTCTCAAAACCCCATTCGTTAAGGTCGTCGTAAAACAAGCCACCAACACCTCTAGGCTCAGCACGGTGTGGTAAATAAAAGTAATCGTCGCACCACTTTTTATACTTCGCATGAACGTCATCACCAAATGGGTCACAGGCATTTTTTGCCGTTTGGTGCCAATGGATCACGTCTTCCTCTCGTCCGTAGTAGGGCGTTAAATCGAAGCCACCACCCATCCACCAAACCGGTGCTTCGCCCTCTTTTTCTGCGACAAAACATCGGACATTGGCGTGCGAAGTTGGCGCGTAAGGATTTCTCGGGTGCATGACCAAAGAAACACCCATCGCTTTGAAGCTACGACCCGCAAGCTCTGGCCGGTGTTGCGTTGCACTGCCGGGCATCTTGCCGCCCTCGACGTAGGAAAAATTTACCCCACCTTTTTCAAACACGTCTCCCTCGGCCAGTACCCTACTAATACCGCCACCACCCTCTGGACGGTCCCAGCTCTCCATCTCAAAGCCTGCCGACCCATCAATGGCACTCAACTCGTCACAAATCGATCGCTGTAATCCTTTTAAATACTGCTCAACCGCAGGCAAATCCATGTTTTAACCCTTAATAACTGTGGTGTTTACCGCAAAACCTCACCAGTCTCCACGCGTTTTATCGTTGATGGAAGTCCCTGGAGATTAACTTGGCCCGGGACGGTCACGATTTGCGCACCAAAATATCGCTTAACTTGGAAGAGGTGTCTCGCGGGCTGTGCGCCGGCCCAGTTTGCACTGGTTGTCACTACCGGCCCACCGAATTCCTCACACAAGCGGGACAACGCGGGCGCGGAGGTTACGCGGATGGCAACCTCACTGCTTTGTCCAGTGACCCAGGAGGGGAAAAACCCATGGTTTGGAACAAGCCATGTGACTGGGCCCGGCCATGAACTCATAATCTCCTGGCGATGCTCAACAGGCAGCGCATCGAGGAGCGGACTATAGTGCTCGACACAATGACTCGCGACGATAACGCCCTTTGAAAGCAGTCTTTGCTTCATGTGACAAAGCGTCTGCACGGCAGAAAGGCGCCATGGACTGCAAGACAGGCCCCACACAGACTCGGCGGGACAGGCAATCACGTCACCTGCCCGAATACTGGATACCGCAAGCTTTAACCGCCAAGAAGACGTCATAAAATTGACTATCCGCACTGTTGAAGTGCCAAAGTTTAACTCACTCTCGATCACGTAGTTGCCGATAACCACCAGATTCACGCACTAACAGACCCTTAATCTCGAGCTTGACCAGTTGTTGGAGCAGCTGAGGCAAGGCGTACTCTAGCGACGAAACCAATTCTTCAGCCACATGGCTACCGTCGCCAATGAGAGTCAGAAGCTTTTTGTCGGTGTGGTTCATGCCGCTCGCCGACGCTGGTCTGACCGTCACAGCCGCGGCTTGAGCGGGATCATTAAGCCCCGCGAGTCCCTGCAAACGAACACCACTGATCACATCGGCAGGTGTAAGCGCGAGTAGGGCACAGTCCATGAGTAAGCGCAGGCAACCCCGACCCATTGAATGCGCAGTCAACCAGGGAAGCACATAAATATCACGGCCCTGTTCAATGGCAAACTTAAACCACAGACGAGAGAAAATTGGCGTATCACTGCTTACCGGTATAATGGTTGGTGTGCGCTGACGTTTAAGGCCTTACAAGGTCACGGCGGTGCAATTGACATCTTTTTCGTATACTGCAACGCCTGAGCAAAGACTATGGCCATCAGAAAAATTCTCGAATTCCCAGACCCTCGGTTACGAACCCGTGCGGCGGTCGTTCCTGCTGTTGACGGGCGAATACAAACCCTAATCGACGACATGTTTGAAACAATGTACGACGCGAACGGTATCGGACTGGCGGCATCACAGATCGACGTTCACGAACAAGTCATCGTTATCGATTTGTCCAGTGACGGGTCTGCGCCGCGTGTTTTTGTAAACCCCACGATCGAGGTTATCGACGAAACACTCGACGGATATGAGGAGGGGTGTCTTTCAGTTCCCGGGTTCAGTGAAGCGGTGGAGCGGCCAAAGGCCATAAAAGTGGAGGCGCTGGATCGCGATGGGCGTCCTATTGACGAGACAGTGACGGGGCTCTTAGCCGTTTGCTTGCAACATGAGATGGATCATTTGCAGGGCAAGTTGTTTGTCGATTATTTAAGCCCTCTGAAGCGGCAACGGATTAGACAGCGCCTCGAAAAAGAACAGCGGCGCAGGGCGTAAACGACGATGCCCAAACCGCTTCGCGTAGTTTTTGCCGGCACGCCACAATTTGCCGCCGCGCACCTTGAGTCCCTCTTACTTGCGAACCACAACGTCATTGCGGTCTATACACAGCCGGACCGACCATCAGGGCGGGGTAAACAACTCAAGGCCTCTCCAGTAAAAGAAATTGCGCTCGCACACGACCTTGCGGTGTATCAACCAGCAACGTTGAAGACTACCGAGGCAGCCGATGCGTTATCGCAACTCAATGCCGATGTGTTGGTTGTCGTGGCCTATGGTTTGATCCTGCCGAGACCAATTTTGGCCTTGCCCAGACTCGGCTGCATCAATGTGCACGCCTCCCTATTACCTCGCTGGCGCGGAGCCGCACCCATTCATCGCGCTATCGAAGCAGGCGACGAGGAAACGGGCGTTACAATTATGCAGATGGACGAAGGACTCGACACGGGCCCAATGCTGCGCCTCGAAAAAATGGCCATCACCGCTCAACACACGACACAAACCTTAACTCGTGACTTGGAACAATTAGGGCCAGCGACCTTACTGAACACGCTTGACGCGCTAGAAGAGACTCAACAACATGCAGTCTCACAGCCCAGTGAAGGAGTGACCTACGCAGAAAAAATCTCAAAGTCAGAAGCCATGATCGAATGGTCACAATCAGCGACGGTGCTTGCGCGCAAAATCCGCGCACTCAACCCAACACCCGGATGCTTTAGCACCCTAGGCGATCAACGCGTGAAAGTGTGGGAGGCCCTCCCGGTTTCCCTGTCGGATACACCCGCTCATGCACCAGGAACGGTGATTGATATTACGCGCAAACAACTTAGCGTGGCCTGTGGTGGTGGCGCATTGGCCATAACACGCCTGCAATTGCCCAATAAAAAGCCCATGTCTATTGCCGACGTGCTCAATGGAAATCAAATCAACTTCGCTGTGGGTGACCGATTCGAGAACGTGTCCGAATGATTTTGTCCGTCCGAGTTGCAAGCGTTCGCTTGCTCGATGACGTGTCTCACGGGGGCTCTCTCAACACGCTGTACGGCCCCATGGAAGCCAGCGTTCAAGACAGTGATCGTGCGTTTTTGAAAGAGCTTGTCTATGGATCACTCAGACTGTGGCCTCTTTACAAGGGCATCGTCCGACAGCTCCTCGACCGACCCCTCAAGGCCAAGGACTCGGCTCTTGAAGCCACATTGATTATGGCAATGTACGAGCTCGATGAGTGTCGCACGCCCGACTACGCTTCAGTTTCTGCCGCCGTCGATGTGTGCGACGCGATTGATAAGCCGTGGGCGTCGCGGCTTATTAATGGGTGTTTAAGACGATACCAGCGAGACCGTTCGGCCTTACACGACGCGCTCGGTGACACCGAGCGCGCCGCCTTGCCCGGCTGGCTTTATAAGTCACTGATTCGGTCGCTCCCCGACGCTGTATCCACCATCGCGGACGTGTCGAAAAAAAAGCCCCCCTTAACGCTGCGCGTGAACGTGCAGAAAACATCGCGGGACGACTACCAGGCGCAGTTACAGTTGGCCAACATCCCGACACAGGCTTTGGGGTCCAGCGCACTGACATTGCTGGAGCCGCTACCCGTCGCTCAGATACCACAGTTTGAGGCGGGTTTCGCGAGTGTCCAAGACCACTCCGCACAGCTCGCAGCTGAACTCATTACATTTGTACCGGGTGCTCGCATACTCGACGCGTGTGCCGCACCGGGTAGTAAAGCCTGTCACCTTGCTGAACTGGGCGCTCAGATCACAGCAATGGATATCTCTGAGGCACGACTTGAAAAAGTGTCCGATAACGCGGCACGCCTTGGTTTGTCGATCACAACAGTTGCCTGCAATGCCACAGACATACCGCACGGTCTGATTGAGGGAGCGTTTGATGGTATTTTGCTTGACGCTCCCTGCTCAGCAACAGGCGTTATGAGAAGAAACCCGGACGTAAAGGTCATTCGCACAAAAGCAGATATTGCTCAGTTTGCGGCGCTTCAACTTAGCCTAATCACGTCAGTTTGGCCTCATCTCAAGACTGGCGGACAGCTATTATACGCGACCTGCTCTTTGTTGCCTGAAGAAAACGAACATGTGGTCAGCGCCTTCTTAGGTATCACGTCTGATGCTCAGTCCGCGCTTTTACCCAAAGATATCGGTGTTCAAATGACTTACGGACAGCAAGTCATCCCATCAGCCGATAACGGTGATGGTCTTTACTATTGCCTAATAGAGAAAGTGGGGTGATATGGAGTTCGTGAGAAATCGGAGTACCATTCCTCTACAACGACCTAGCTCAATCGTTATCTAAGGAGTCTGTAGCGTCGTGAAAATCATTATATTAGGAGCCGGCCAGGTTGGCGGCTCGCTGACAGAACACCTCGCTGACGAGCAGAACGATGTGACCGTCGTCGATAGTTCTGAGGTTGCCTTGCGAAAACTGCAGGACCGGCTCGATATCCGGACCGTAAAAGGCGACGCCTCCAAACCCACCACCCTGTCAGATGCCGGCGCTGAAGATGCCGACATGCTCATCGCAGTAACCGACAGTGACGAGGTCAACATGTTGGCCTGCACCATTGCCTTCACGTTGTACCAAACACCGACAAAGATTTGTCGAATTCGTGAAGTCGACTACCTCAATGAAGACGCAACGCTCTTTCAATCAGGAGCCATACCCGTCGATGTTACGATTAGTCCGGAACGCCTCGTTACCGACGCCATTCACCAGCTCATTTTAAATCCAGGCTCTCTTCAAGTCATGGATTTTGCGAACGGCAAAATACGTTTGGTGGCTGTTAAGGCTGTAGAGGGCGGTCCCATTGTTGGTCGAGAACTTCAAGAGATTCGTGAACACATGCCCAACGTGGATACGCGTGTTGCAGCTATTTTCAGAAAGTCTCAGAGAGCTATTATTCCCGAAGGCAGTACCGTTGTGGAACCAAATGACGAGGCCTTCTTTATCGCCGCAAGTGAAAATATTCGCGCGGTGACCTCAGAGCTGAGGAAGCTGGACGAGCCCTACAAGCGTGTGATGATTGCTGGCGGCGGAAAAATTGGCGCATCGCTGGCAAAGCGACTGGAACGCGATTATCAGGTCAAAGTACTAGAGCTTAATTACGATCGTTGTCGCACGCTGTCAGAAGAGCTTGAAGAAAGCATTGTCCTTAACGGAAGTGCTAACGACTCGAGCCTCATGCAGCAAGAGAATATAAGTAATACTGACGTTTTTTGCGCAGTAACCAATAACGGCGAATCGAATATTATGATGTCGATGCTTGCCAAACGGCTCGGCGCAAAAAAGGTTATTACCCTGATCACAAACTCAGCCTACGCCGAGCTGGTAGGGCAAGAGATCGATATCGCAATATCGCCGCAACAGATCACTATCAGCAGCTTGCTAACACATGTTCGTAAGGGCGATATTAGCGCGGTGCACTCCCTTCGCCGAGGGGCCGCGGAAGCCCTAGAAATAACGGCACACGGTGACCCTAAAACGTCTAAGGTAGTCGGTCGACGACTAGATGAGTTGGACTTGCCTCCAGGCACCACGGCAGGTGCGATTTTAAGAGGCCATCAAGTTATTATCGCACACGGACATGTCGTCGTTGAGGAGGATGACCACGTAATCCTATTCCTCACAGATCCATCAAAAATAAGCTTAGTCGAAAAACTGTTTTTGGTGGGTGGCAGCTTCACTAAATGAATATCCGCCTGTGCATAAGAATTGTTGGATTGTTGTTAATGCTTTTTAGCCTGGGCACCTTGCCCTCGATGATGCTCGGATGGGTTCAGGCAGATGGCACAGCAGACGTATTTGGGCAAGCCTTCGCTGCGACCGCGACTTCCGGCGTTATACTGTGGCTGTTAACGCAAAGCGCTGACTATGAACTGAAGATTCGAGATGGATTTTTAGTAACAGCGGCATTTTGGATCGTCCTAGGTCTCTACGGATCACTGCCTTTCTTGCTCACTGAAACAATCGACGTGTCTATCTTTGACGCTGTGTTCGAATCTATCTCTGGCCTTACTACAACGGGCGCCACAGTGCTCACAGGCTTGGATGCACTGCCCCAATCCATACTTCTTTATCGTCAGCTACTTCAATGGTTAGGGGGTATCGGAATCATTGTTCTTGCAGTTGCTGTACTGCCGATGCTCGGTATCGGTGGGGTGCAGCTTTACCGCGCAGAAAGCTCTGGCGCCTCGAAGAACAGCAGACTGACACCCAGAATCACATCCACTGCAAAAGCACTATTTACGATCTATCTTGGTTTAACTATTACGTGTGCGACAGCTTATTACTTGGCTGGTATGACGCTATTCGACGCTACTAGCCACGCTTTTTCAACCATCGCTATTGGCGGCTTTTCAACACATGACTCTAGTATGGGATTTTTCAAGAGCGATGCTATCTTGATGATTGGCAGCATATTTATGCTCGTAAGCGCTGTAAATTTTGGACTCCACTTTATTGCCTTTACAAAGGGCAACCCAAAGATTTATGCCAGCGACTCTGAAACTAAGTTCTTCTGTGGCGTTATATTAACTGCCATCGCTGTTACCTGTCTGACACTAGCTTTTATGAAAACCTTGCCACTCAGTGAAGCCATTGTTCATGGTGTGTTTCAATCAATCTCGATTGCCACAACGACAGGCTTTGCAAGTACAAGCTTTTCCTTGTGGCCATCTTTCCTCCCAATCTTTCTTATGATGTTGAGCGTCATGGGCGCCTGTGCGGGATCAACTGGCGGAGGCGTGAAGGCGATGCGCGTCTTGTTGATATTCCGACAAGGCATACGCGAACTCCGGCAACTCTTGCACCCCAATGCCGTTATCCCGCTCAAACTAGATCACCGCCGTGTTCAGCCGGCTGTCGTAAGTGCGGTATGGAGCTTTTTTGCGGTCTATATGTTCTCTTCATTTATTTTGGTGCTATGTATGCTAGCGACAGGTCTCGACTTTTTATCGGCAGTCAGCGCGGTCATGGCAGCAATTAATAATTTAGGGCCAGGCTTAGGCTCAGTGGCGGCTAATTACGCTACTGTGAGCGACCTGGGAAAGGTGATATTGTGTATTGCGATGTTGCTTGGCAGACTCGAAATATTCACGTTACTAATTTTATTCACAACCACTTTTTGGCGTCCATGAATAGGGCGTTTGCTATCTCAAACCTCTAGATTCTTTGATTAAATCATAAGCGGTAGTGATATTTTTTGATCGCTCAGTGGCAACGTCAACCATTTCTTTAGGTACACCACGGGCGCTTAATTTGTCTGGATGATTTTCACTCATCAATCGACGATAGGCTCTTTTTAACTCTCGGTTATCGACATCGGGGCTTACGCCAATAGCTCTATAAGCATCTGCGATCTTGCTGCGCTGTGACTGGTATTGCCGTCGCTCTCGCCCTCCGCCAAAACTTGCTTGTGCGGCCACCATATTGATGACTTGCGTTAGAGTCTGGTCTGAAATACCCAAACTCTTAGCGACACGAGCAAGCGCTTCTCTTTCAGCAGCATCCAGACGACCGTCAGCGAGACCCATACTAACCAAAAACAACAATAGCGTCTGTGAGGTCTGTGGCCGTAAAGATGCCGTTCGGCGAAATCGTATAAGCTCGTCGGAGGGATCAAAATGAGGCTCCGCACCACGCTGAAAGCGCTTTATAGCGGACGCGCGCTGTGAAGGTGTAAGCCGCAGCTGTGCGAACATACTTTCCGCCTGCGCAATTTCCGACTCGGTAATACGCCCATCGGCCTTGGCGATGTAGCCCAACATAATAAATGTTGTATCAAAAAATTCTTGCTGCAGTGCGTGGAGGCCATCAGGACCTGTCATCCGGATCGCGCGAACCAAGCCTGAGTCGAACATGTGACCCACAAAAAAACCAACCAGACCGCCCACCACGCCGAGCGTCACAAAACCCAAAAAGGCCCCTAAAACTTTCCCCGTATAAACACGCATTAACTGTGACCTCGATTCGACTTCTTCACGCCATCATAATGATTTGTGCCGTTTTTAGGCAGAGTTCTAAAGCGTTTGTAAGACCATTGATATTGCGCGTCGCGCCCCTTGATGAGCGTTTCAATATCGGAATTCATTGCGCGCAACGCCACGTTCAGATCAGACTCATAAATCACATTTGAAGCCGGTTGATACACCAATTCCCAACCGCCCCTCACCCGAAAAACGCCGGCCATTACGGCGCGTGCGCCAGACTTAGCCAGTAAGTTCGCGCAGAAGCTCGCCGTACAGCACTCAACCCCCATAAATGGAACGTTAAGTCCCCCGGACTCATGCCCGGGGACTTGGTCTGGCAAAATCCCCGTTAAGCCACCACGTTTAAAGTGTCGAACAAGTTTCACAAGTCCTTTAGGCGTGGTCGGCACGTATACGCCGCCCGCACGCTGCCTTGCTGCCAAAACTTCGCGGCCCACCGACGGCAATTTTTGTGGCTCAAACAGGCACAACAAATCGCCCTGTGTTACTAAATGGTGCGAGAGTACTTCCCAGTTTCCAACATGCGGCGCCAACACCAAGACACCGCAGCCGTCTTGGGCCGCGGATTCTAAATGCTCAAGGCCCACCACGCGCAGTTTTGAAAGGATATAGGTGCTTGAACGACGCCAGACGTGGCCAAGTTCAAAGACGAGGGCCCCTTGCTCGCTCAGCGTCTCTCTCACTAAGCAGACTCTGTCGTCGCGCGATAAGTGAGGGTAGGCCAGATCAATATTACGCCGCACGATCCGTACAGTCTGAGTATCTGCGGCAAGCAAAAGCCTCGAAAAAGCGCGCCCGATGGCACGAGAGACCTCCAGCGGTAATACTGAGGACACGAGCAATGTAAGACGCAAGACAGAAACTGCCAGTCCGTCTTTTAATAGAAATTTGAGTGAATTGTGATTCTTTGCCACTGAGATGCGCTTAATTCGCCCTGGTTGCCGATATTATGCCAGTGCTGGCCGCGGTATACTTGTCCCATTGACATGTCGGGACACTGAAGTGAGTTCACTAACTTTCCAAGAGCTAATCCTAGAGCTTCAACGTTTCTGGGGAGAAAACGGTTGCGTCATTATGCAGCCGCTTGACCTAGAGGTAGGCGCCGGCACATTTCACCCTGCAACCTTTTTGAAAGCGCTGGGTCCCGAGAACTGGAATTCGGCTTACGTTCAACCCAGTCGCCGTCCACAAGATGGCCGCTACGGTGAAAACCCTAACCGACTCCAGCATTACTACCAGTTTCAAGTGGTGATGAAGCCATCACCTGCGGACTTTCAAGAACGATATCTTGCAAGCTTAAAGCGCCTCGGGCTGGACCCGCTCGAACACGACGTCCGATTTGTTGAAGACAACTGGGAATCGCCTACGCTAGGCGCCTGGGGTTTGGGCTGGGAAGTATGGCTCAACGGCATGGAAGTATCACAGTTTACTTATTTCCAACAGGCCGGTGGCCTTGAATGCTTACCCGTGACCGGTGAAATTACCTACGGCATTGAGCGACTCGCCATGTACCTGCAAGATGTCGACTCTGTTTACGACTTGGTATGGTCGGAAACGCCAACAGGTACAATCAAGTACGGCGATGTGTTCCACCAGAACGAGGTGGAAATGTCAGCCTATAACTTCCAACACGCAGACACAGACCATTTGTTTACTCACTTCGATTTTTGCGAGCGTGAAGCGCAACGCTTAGTCGCTCTTGATCTGCCACTCCCAGCCTATGAGTTCGTCATGAAAGCCTCGCACACCTTTAATTTACTCGACGCACGCCACGCGATCGGGGTGACCGAGCGGCAGCGGTATATTTTGCGAGTGCGGACACTGGCCCGCGCCGCCGCTCAAAGCTATGTTGGGTCCCGCGCCAAACTTGGATTTCCCCTCGCCGATGAAGATCTTGCTGCCGCTGCGTTAGCGAGACTTGCTGAGGAGGATTGCGCATGAGTTCGCGTACCGTGTTATTTGAGCTTGGCGTGGAAGAACTACCAGCGGGTGAATATTGCGCAATGGCGGACGCCCTGGCCGACGCCTTGGTTACGGGCCTGACCAACAGCGGCTTAGCAATAGGTAAATCGCGCGTTTTAGCAACACCTCGACGACTTTCGGTCCTAATTACCGACGTTGAAGAACGCGCAAAAGACACGGAACAAGCGGTGCTTGGCCCGCCGATAAGTGCTGCCCGAAATGCTGAGGGAGAGTGGACGCCGGCCGCTATCGGGTTCGCTAAAAAGCAGGGTATAGCACCATCAGACTTACAATCTATCGTTACCGACAAAGGTGAGCGATTGGGCATTGTCAAAGTCGTTAAAGGCGCGGTCTCAGTTGACGTGCTCCCGACCCTAGTGAGTCAAGCCGTGAATCAAATCCCAGTGTCGAAAAGAATGCGCTGGGGCAGGGAAAGACACGAGTTTTTGCGGCCTGTTCAATGGTTAGTGCTGCTTTACGGCAGTGACACCATTGACCTGTCGCTGTTTGGACTAAACGCCAGTAGAACCACACGAGGTCACCGCTTTCACGGTGATCAAGCCGTTGAGGTGGCAAATGCCGACGTCTATGAAGAGACATTGCGAGCGCAACACGTCATTGCCTCAGTAGAAGAGCGAAAAGCGTTGATCTCAGCGCAAGTTAAAGCGCTCGTCTCAGACAGTGAATGCGCTATTGTGGAAGACGATTTACTCAACGAAGTCGCCGGTCTCGTAGAATGGCCGGTTGCGCTCAGAGGGACGTTCGACACCGCCTTCCTCGCGGTTCCAAGGCAAGCGCTTATTTCCTCAATGCGTGAACATCAAAAATATTTTCATATCGAAGACCAAAACGGCACGCTACTGCCCGCCTTTATCACCGTGTCGAATATCCAGAGCAAGAACCCACAGTCTGTTATCTACGGCAATGAAAAAGTAATACGCCCGCGACTGGCAGACGCGGCTTTCTTTTTTAACACGGACAAACAGACCACGTTAGCCAGTAAGGCAACGCGATTAAAAGGGGTTCTTTTTCAGCGCGACTTAGGAACGCTTGCTGACAAGCAACGCCGCATCGCAAGCGTCGCCGAGTCTCTGTGCTCGAGCCTGGGTGCCGATGCAGTGACAGTAAACGCCGCGGGTACGCTACTGAAAGCAGACCTAGTCTCCGATATGGTGGGTGAGTTTCCCGAGCTTCAGGGGATCGCGGGACGCCACTACGCGCTTCACGACGGCGAGACTGAGTCGGTTGCAGATGCGATTGAGCAACACTACTGGCCGAAATTCTCAGGCGACGCGCTCCCATTAACGCCGGAAGCCGCGGCGCTTGCGCTGGCCGACAGACTCGACACCTTAGTGGGTATTTTCGGAATTGGTCAGTCTCCGACCGGTTCAAAGGACCCGTTTGCGTTACGTCGAGCCTCACTCGCTGCTATTCGTATTTTGCTGAGGTTTGCACCCGGGGCCAATATTGACGACCTGCTCCAAAAGGCCTCTGCGTCATTCAACGAGGGCGTGCTTGCGCCAAGCGTAGTAGAGACCGTCAAGGGCTATTTACTGGATCGGTTACCTGCGCACTACGACGAACAAGGTGTGTCAGTCGATGTTTTACGAAGCGTCACCGCTGTTGGGACCGATAGCTTTGGTGACATCGACAGTCGAAGTCTAGCAGTGACGGCCTTTGCCGGCACAGAGGCCGCTGAAGCGCTTGCCTCAGCCAATAAACGTGTCGCCAACATTTTGGCTAAAGTGAATGAGCCGATTGGCGAAGTGGATGCCGCGTTGTTACTGGAGCCGGCAGAAAGTGCGCTGAGCGGTGCGTTAGGGCGCTCACGCGACTGCCTTGCGGCAGCCGTCGCAGACAACGACTTCCCCGAGGCACTGAACCAACTTGCGCTGCTCCGTCGTGACGTCGACTCGTTTTTTGATACGGTGCTTGTTAATGCGGAGGATAAGACCGTGCGACTTAACCGACTTGCACTACTTCAAGAACTGCGGGCACAGTTCCTCAAAGTCGCCGACCTTGCAGTGCTGGCGCGATGAGCTCTTTTACTCAATGACTGCTAATGCGCCTCTCGTTGCGCTGACCCTCGTTGCGCTGAGTGCGACTGCTATTGGTTATCTTATTCATCGGCAGAGTGTCTACCGCAGGTCAGTAGCCGACGCGCTCACACGCGGAGAAATTGCGCGCGAAGAGCTGGCTCGCCTGCAGTCAGAGCTTCAAACGGTCAATCAACAGCTCCTCGCAACGAGCGGCCGGGAAGAAGGCCTTAAGGCGACGTTAGCGCTAAAAGACAATCAGCAGGTCGAAAAGACCGCACTTCTCGAAGAGGCAAAGAAAGCGCTTCGTCTCGAATTTGAAAAAACAGCACAGACCCTTGTCAGTCAAGGTGAGCGAACGCTGTCCTCACGTAATCAGGAATCGCTTGATCAGCTACTTAAGCCTCTTTCGCAGAAGATCGACGGTTTTCAAAGCAGAGTTAACCAAGTTCATACCGACTTAACGGGTCAAAATGCAGCATTAAAGACACAAATTAAACAGCTTCATGAGGTGGGACAAGATATGTCCTCAGAAGCTAACAACCTCACCAAAGCCTTAAAAGGCGATAAAAAACTCGTGGGTAATTGGGGGGAAGAACAGTTAGAGCGGACATTGGAATTGGCAGGGCTGAGGCGAGGTGAACACTTCGAGGCGCAACAGGCCTTCAAAGGTGAGGACGGGCAACGACTGCTTCCTGACTTTGTGGTTTACCTCCCACAAAAGAAGCACGTTGTCATTGACAGCAAGGTCTCTCTCGTCGACTACGAGCGCGCGTTTTCCGCAGAAGACGACGCAGCGCGCACACTAGCACTTACTGCACATGCAGGCGCTGTGAAGCGGCATATTGATCAGCTCTCTGGTAAAGATTATGCCAACCTAGCAGGACTGCAAAGTCCCGATTTTGTATTGATGTTTATGCCTGTAGAGCCCGCCTACATTGAGATCATGCGCACACATCGAGACCTGTTTAATTACGGCTACCGGAAAAATGTCATATTAGTCTCTCACACGACACTCATGCCGATTCTGCGCACAGTAGCCAACCTCTGGATGGTCGAACGCAGCAACAAAGAGGCTCGCGAAATCAGTGATCGTGCAGGCGACATTTTTAATGCGGTTTGTCTTGTGGCAGAGCGAATGGAAGGCGTGGGTGCATCGCTTTCGCAAACCACCAAACGCTACAACGAAGCGGTGACGAGCTTAGTTGGCCGGCAGGGTCTTCACGGCAAGGTGGACCGGTTTCAGTCACTCTCCACACGCGTATCGAAGAGCTTTCCAGAAAACCTGGACATTCTTCCCGATCAGACGGACGCTAATCAACTGTCACTCGCGACTGGAAAATCAACGCCAAAAGATGACGATGAGACCAGTTAGCCACTTTTAGACGCTATTAGATATCTAGATTCGCCACCGCAAGCGCGTTTGTCTCAATAAATTCACGACGTGGCTCAACATCATCACCCATGAGCGTCATGAACATCTGATCAGCGCGAATCGCGTCTTCAATGGTTACCCGTAGCATGCGTCTTGCGTCGGGATCCATGGTGGTCTCCCAAAGCTGCCCAGGGTTCATTTCACCAAGACCCTTGTAGCGTTGAACCGAACATCCTCGGCGCGCCTCATCGAGCAACCACCGCATAATTTTCGAAAAGTCGGCCGCGGCAAAGACCTTTTCTCCACGCTTCACGTAGCTATCGGCTGTGACCGTCTCACTCAAGACATCACCCAAATCCGTCAGGTCACGGTATTCGCTTGAGCTAAACAAATTGTGGCCAAGCACAATATCGGTCGCTACGCTGTGTGCTGTTCGGCGCACCACCACGTAGTAATTTCCTCGCTCTGGGTCACGCCGAAGTAGGCATTCATAGCTTGCACTGCTATCCGTAATTGATAGTAAGCGCTCACTAAGTAGGTCGGCGAAAGCGGCAACCTTTGACTCGTCACCCATGTCGTCGACCATTAACCGGGATACGTAAACCAATTCCCACAGTACGTCTGTCGAATACACTCGACTCAAACGACTCACCGTCGCCTCTATACGTTGATACCGCGACACTAATTCGGCCAAGGCGTCTCCTGACAGTCCTTCGTCCGT
>Ga0213863_10000134_pt1 | contig 57613 bp, 53 predicted proteins | sample PICome_8_FD_160128 | JGI IMG/M metagenome (GOLD analysis project Ga0213863, IMG submission 160128) | Coastal seawater microbial communities near Pivers Island, North Carolina, United States - PICO497 | ecosystem: Environmental > Aquatic > Marine > Coastal | place: USA: North Carolina...
TGCTTGATTCATCCACAAATCAAACTGCTTATAGGGATTATCAAGTAACGAGGCTCTATTCAAACTGCCGTAATCATATTCGCGACGATTATCTTCAAGGCTCATGGCCACTCCGTAGGTATCTGTATACAATTTTATTGGGTTCTAATTTACCACAGTTATTGACCACTGAGCGGCTGTTAAAAGGTAATTTTATTTATCTACGCAGAAATTTATCTTTTAGCCCGATTACTTTAGCTTTATGACTTAAGGGGCGCAAATTAACCAAGTTGCTGCAAATGGCGGCTAAAACACCCCAAAAATGGGTCTATTTTTGGTTAAATCCCAATAATAACAAGGATTAAACTATAAAAATGTTCACTACAGGCGTATACTCCGCGACCTCTCGCTCTTGAGACCATAACCAAAGGTAATTTCATGTCTTCTAACGAATTTCAAACACTGGGAATTAGTGCACCGGTGCTTAAAGCTGTCCAAAATTTAGGTTACGAACAGCCCTCACCTATTCAAGCACAAAGTATCCCTATTCTTCTCGGTGGAAAAAACCTTTTAGGTACGGCTCAAACCGGTACCGGTAAAACAGCAGCCTTTGCACTGCCTTTGCTGAGCAATATTGATCCACAGCAAAAAACACCGCAAATTTTGGTACTAACGCCTACTAGAGAGCTCGCCATTCAGGTGGCTGAAGCATTCCAAAGCTATGCTAAGCATATTAAGGGCTTCAATGTATTGCCCATCTATGGTGGCGCGGACATTGGCGGCCAATTACGCGGACTAAAGCGTGGCGCTCAGGTTGTTGTCGGAACACCAGGGCGTATGCTCGATCACCTTAAGCGTAAAAGTCTGAACCTAAGCCAAGTGAAATCACTGGTGCTTGATGAAGCTGACGAAATGTTGCGTATGGGCTTTATTGATGATGTAGAAATGATTCTTTCGAAAACGCCTGCTGAAAGTCAGCGTGCCCTGTTTTCTGCCACAATGCCTGCGGCGATTAAGCGTGTTGCCGATAAATATCTGGGTGATGCTCAGCAGGTTCGTATTCAGAGTAAAACGCAAACTGTAGAACGCATCAAACAACAATATATCACCGTTAAAGCACACCAAAAAATGGATGCTTTGACTCGCGTACTCGAAGTCGAACAATTCGATGGCATGATTATTTTTGTGCGCACCAAATCTTCAACTGTCGATATTGCCGATCGTCTTCAGGCGAGAGGCTTTTCCTCAGCGGCACTAAATGGTGATTTAAGCCAAGCCATTAGAGAGCGCACCATCGGTAAACTCAAACGCGGTCAAGTTGATGTGGTTGTGGCTACTGATGTAGCAGCGCGTGGACTTGATGTTGAACGTATCAGTCATGTTATCAACTTTGATATTCCCTATGATAATGAATCTTATGTGCACCGTATTGGTAGAACCGGGCGCGCGGGTAGAGAAGGTAATGCAATCTTGTTTATTACCCCAAAAGAAACTCGCCTTTTGCGTTCTATTGAAAAAACTACCAAAAGTACGATTGCACCCTTAACTATGCCGTCTAATGCGCAGGTCAGTGATCAACGCATACAGCAGTTCACCGAGCAACTTTCTAAGACGCTAGAAACGCCGCGTTTAGATAAATTCCGTGAAATGATTGTTAAGTATGTTGAAGAAAATGATTTAGACATGGCCGATGTGGCTGCTGCTTTGACCTATGAAAATCAAAAAGAGCGCCCGCTATTTCCTAAACTGGATAATATTGTTGCACCTCGTCAAGATAACTCGGGTAAAAATAGAGATAGGGATAGAAGCCGAGATAGAGATAGAGACGGCAAAAATAGAGATAGAAAAGGCAAGGATAATTTTTCTAAAGATAGCAATTCGAGAAACCCTAGAGCCAAATCTGAACGCATTGTTCGAGATGAAGAGGGCAATGTAGTTCCTATGTTGACCTATCGTCTTGAGGTAGGTAAAAATGACAGTGTTGAGCCGTCTAATATTGTCGGCGCAATTGCTAACGAAGCTGATATTAGCAGTCAATTCATTGGACAAATTATCCTACATGACGAATACAGTACTGTCGATCTGCCGGATGGTATGCCAGATGATGTTTTCAAAACACTCAAGAAGGCACGTGTACGCTCAAAAGCACTGAATATCAGTATTGATAAAGGTGGTGATAATACTGCACCTTCTAATCGTTCTCCAAGACCGAAAAAAGGCCCTAAAAAGGTGAGGTCAGGTGATGGTGATAGTGCGCCAAAACGCAAAAATACTAAGTCCGATGGCACTGCACCACTTAAAAAGAAGAAAAAGACTTACACCAAAAAAGACAAGAAAAAGTAATCTACAGCTGTCGCCTGAAGGGCGGCAGCGCATCGATTAACTGACCCCCATAGCGCTTGGTAATCAAGCGCTTGTCCAAAATAGTCACTGTTCCTGTATCACTTTCCGTCCTCAGCAAACGCCCGCAGGCCTGAATTAGGCGTAAAGAGGCAATAGGCAGTGCTATATCAAAGAACGAGTTACCGCCTTTGTCTTCAATCCATTCCGAAAGCGCTTCATGTAATGGGTCATCAGGCACCATAAAGGGTAATTTAGCAATAATCACATGCTTGCAGTAATCACCGGGTAAATCGACACCCTCGGCAAAACTGGCTAACCCAACTAAGACACTGGTTTTACCCTGATCAACACGCTCCTTATGTAAGCGCACCATTTCACGATTGGAGTACTTACCCTGAACTAGACAAATTTTTTGCAGATCGGTATCTAGTCGGTCAAACACCTCGTCCATCTGTCGGCGCGAAGAAAACAACACCAGAGTACCTGCCTTCTTCTCCACCATATGGGCAAGATTATCGGTTATGTAGTCTGTATGTTCATATATGGCATTACCTTCAACACAGTCTTTGGGCACCGACAGAGTAGCCGCCTCAGCATAGTTAAAAGCCCCTGCTACGGATAAAAATTGTGCCGAATCTGGAATGCCTGTCTCGCGTTTTAATGTATTAAAGTTACCCAAGGAACGGAGTGTTGCCGAGGTTATCACGGCGCCATAGCAAGAGCCCCAGAGTTGTTCACGCAAAATTTCTGTCGCCTGAATAGGACTCGCATTAATCGCAATATCCAGATTGCCAGAGCCGGAGTCATCTAACCTCAACCAGCAAGCTAGTGGAACCGTATGACTGCTCAGCTGTCGCTTTAAACGATCCCAAAGTGCCAATAAATTTTCACCTTTGGTTAGCCAACTACCCACCTGCTGATAAAATAGCTCGATATCTGGAATAGGCACAGCATAGTCTCTATCGGTGAGCGCCTCATTTAAGGTATCTCTGAGCAGCTCAACACGACCGATCCAGCGACTGGTTAGCGCGCTAATATTCTGCGCTAATTCGCGGGTGCCCTCACCCACATCGCCCTGAGGAAAACGGTAAAGTTGACGATCATCTTCCAGATTGTCCAAGTAAGCTTGAAACTGCGGGTAACAGGTGGTTAAAAGCGCCACAATCTCGTTGGCACCGCTGTCAATTCTCGGTAACATATCAATAATGGTTTTGTCTTTTTCAAATACCGGCGTCTGACCCTTAAGCTGCTTGGGAACTCGCTCGAGCCAATTTAATGTGGTATTGATTCGGCACTGGGCACCAAAATGTTTTACCGCCGTTTCACCCAGACGATGGCCCTCATCAAAAATATAAATACAGTCTTCGGGCGGAGGTAAAATAGCACCACCACCTAGAGCCAAATCGGCCATCACTAGATCATGATTGGCCACTATACAGTCAGCTTCTTCAAGTTCTGCACGAGCTTTAAAAAAGGGACATTGATCTACAAACTGACAGCGTCGTCCGGTGCATTGACGGTGATCAACGGTGAGTGTTTGCCAATCAATATCTGGAATGCGCGTATCCCAAGCATCACGGTCACCATCCCAACTATTATTCTCTAGGGATTCAGACAGTTCTTGGTAAAGCGCTTCACTTTGAGCATTGGGATTGAAGGGCATCTCATCTTCAAATAGAAACAATCCAGCTTCTTTGGATTTGATCGCATCTAAACACTGCTCTAAACGCATATTACAAACATAACGACCACGGCCTTTGACCAAGGCGACTTGATGGTCCCAGCCAGAAGCTTCTAACAAATCAGGGATGTCTTTAAGAATTAACTGCTCTTGAAGCGCAATGGTGCCAGTGGCAACCACCACTGTTTTTTCTTTGGCGCGAGCTATTGGCAGCGCCGACAAAAGGTAGCCTACGGTTTTACCCGTTCCTGTTCCGGCTTCAATTACCCCTAGACGCTTATCTGCATCACTGTGACCCAGGCTGTTAGCAATAGCAGCAATCATCTGCTTCTGCCCAAGCCTTGGCTTTAAATCACGGGATTTTAGAAATTGTCGATAACCCTGCTGAATGGTTTCCTTGATAGATTGTTCTAACAAACAGTAGCATCCTCATTAATTAAGCTATCCACAATGGGCGGCGGCTGTTGCAAGTCTAGTTGATTTTCAACCGGTTTGGCGTATGCATCAATAACTAATAATCTGTGTTCAGCAGGCACCGTTTGTAAATGCGCTTGAAACTTGGCTTCAGCAGACATCCAATCCTCTTCTGGCCACTGCTGTTTAAGCTGTTCGACTACAGCATCATTTCTTTGTGCCTGTGTTTGCCAAGCAATAATATTAGTAGGGAAAATTTGATACAGAGCATAAATTTGACGATCGATTTCTTGCGCAAGATCCTCGGGGGTTTCAAAATCGCTACCAATCGGATCACCAAAATTAACCTGCACCCGGCCCTTGTAGCCTAAAAGCCCTTTTTGAATACTATCCAAATCTTCAAATTCAGCTTTTAAATAGGTTTCACCCTGTTCTGCTGCGTAGAGCTCTCTGGATTTTTCAATAATACAGGGGTCATATTCGTAGGAAAGTGATACTGGCATCAGTTGCAACTGGCCAATAGCCTCACCAAATGTCTGTTGTTTTGATTTCGACAAAGTCAGCATTTTCAATAAGGCAGTATCAGTGCGATCAAAACCGTCTTTGGCACGCCCTTCCGCCTGTGCAATCCAACAAGAAGCATTATCTTCTGCAACACTAAAGCGAATATACGCAGATAGCTTTTTAAGCGCCTCGAGCTTATTTCTTCGCCCCTCAACCGATCGCTTAACGATAAAGCTGCGGTTAACTCGCATAAGGTCGCTGGCAAAAGGCTTACTCAGTAAGTTATCACCAATGGCAATTCTTACGGTCTCTTGATCCACTGTATGAAGGGCTAAATTAACCATAGCCGGATCCAGTGCAATATCGCGATGATTACTAATAAACAGATAGGATTTGTCTGGATCAAGCTGATCTAAACCACCAAAGCTATAACCATCTGTGGTCTTATCTAATACATTTTGCAGGCCCACTTTAACATGATCCTGAAAATCAACTACGGTTTCCACATCACGGGTTAAATGTCGCAAATACCGTCTTAGTAAAGGTTGAGCAATAGGTTTCATTATCCAGGGCATAAATCGCATGAGAAGAGGAGCGCGGCGAGATAAGAGTAGGTCTATAAATTCAGAATCAGCGATTAATCGCGCAAGTACATCTGGAACTTCTGAATCCCTGTAGGGACGGATATCATCAAACTGATTCATTGCATTGCCTAAGATTTAACACTGACTTATTGTAGGGCAGCATAAAGATGCCCCATTATTATTTATTATTAAAACTTTTGAATTACGCGCGGGCATTAAACCAGCGAATGTCATGGGAGTACTTATCAACCGTATCGACCACATCAAGAACCAGTGCAAACAGCGCCATACGCACCAAAACGCCATTGTCTGTTTGTCTAAATATGGCCAAATTAGGGTTGTTATTCAGATCATTATCTAATTCATTGGCATCCGCTCTCGAATCTCGAGGCAGTGGATGCATAATCACCGTATTGGGTTGGCAAAACTCAGTGTAGATAGCTTGATTTAATCTAAATCGTCCACGATAGAGATCAGCCTCTTGCTTACTACCAAAGCGTTCTTCTTGAATTCTGGTTGAGTAGACAATATCGACATCGGCAATACTGGGGGCCAAATCTTCTGAGGTTTGCACAGCAATCCCTGAAGAGCGCATCGCTTCGATTAACTCTGCTGGCAATAACAGTTCTTTGGGGGATACCAGTACAACCTTCACATTGTCGTAAAGACATAATAACTTACACAGGGAATGCACTGTTCGCCCATGGCGTAAATCGCCAACCATTGCAATGGTTAGGCCGTCAATGTCGCGTCCTGTAGCTGCGAGTTCTTTACGAATCGTATACAGGTCGAGTAATGCTTGGGTGGGATGTTCATTAACACCATCACCACCATTCATTACCGGCACTCGACTGGCGGTAGCAAATTCAGCTACTGAACCCTCATCGGGGTGACGCATACAGATAACATCACTAAAACCAGATAGCACGCGTGCGGTATCTTGGAGAGACTCGCCTTTTACCAGAGCTGAACTTTCAAACCCAGCAGTTTCCCTTACCTCTCCGCCAAGTAGGTTAAAAGCAGACCCAAAACTTACGCGAGTTCGGGTGCTTGCTTCGAAGAACATATTACCAAGAATCGCACCCTCTAATACTCGAGTGACTTTTTTTCGAAGTGCGTAGGGTTGCATCTGGTCCGCAACATCAAATACGCGGGTGACATCTTGTTTCTCAAATTGATTAATTGAGAGTATGTGAGCGCCTTGAAAATTCAAACCATTGCCTCGATCTATGAATGCCATTGGGTGAATTTTAGCCTTTTTAACGACACGACTCTAGTGGCAATATCATTTGTACAGATAAGAGCAGCGAATAAGTCATATTTTTGACTAGAACAACTCGCTATTAATGGCAAATTGATTAGCCACCTGAACACTCCAACTCTGTAAGGCCGCTAAAATTGCCTTTTTTTCTGAACTCAAATTAGCCTGTGATAGTAAATCAGCAATTTCATTTTTTTGCTGTTCTAAAGTGATATAACCAGAACCACTGTCTGTCAGCCGCCAACGGCAACTGTCTGTCCACTGACTTTTCTCATTATCGGTTAGGCTGTCAGCGAAATAGCGCGCCTTATAATTAAATAACAAACGATTGTAACGATCATCAGAAAAATAGAAATTTTGCTGTTTAAAATCATTAATGGTTGCGCGTCTGACATGTTCAAGAATAGCCTTATCCTGGTTAGCTAAAAAACCTGCATAAAGTTGCTGCTCAGCCTCAGGCGCGACAGGATAATCTCGCTTAGCATACACAGTCTTTAATTTTTGCTGTAAATCAACCTGTTTTAAGCGCTGCCAGTTTTGTTCACAGCGGGAAATATCAATAGATAAACGCTTGGCAACATTAGCATCGACCACCTTAGGCGTAGCCAATATTGGCGCCTTATTAAGATGAACTTCCTTTAGGGGAATGCGCTCTTCATTATCTGACAATTCTTGGGCTGAACTAAATACTAGGCGTTTAATTTCTTTAGGATCAAGGTTTATCAGTTTTTCTGGATCTGCCATCAGATCAATACAGATTATAGAATTTTTATTTTCGGGATGAGCCGCAAGGGGCATCATAAGAGCGCTATAAAGACGCGCTTTTGGCAGCATACCAGAACAATGGAAAAAGGGTTTCTGGGTATTCAGATCCACCAATTTAGCGGCGGCAATTTTACCCCGCCCCTGCAAAAAATAATCAAATAGTTTGGGTTGCGTGTTTTTGACTAATTTTGCAACAGCAATAGTGGCCGTCACATCGGATAAAGCATCATGGGCGTCCTCATGACCTATACCGTTGGCCTGAGTAAGGTCCTCTAGCTTAAAACTTGGAGAACCCTCTTGGTGATCTGGCCATTCAATGCCCTCGGGGCGAAGCGCACGGGTAGCACGCATAAGATCAATAAGATCCCAGCGTGAATTTCCATTTTGCCATTCTCGCTGGTAGGGATCGTAAAAATTCCTATACAGGCTGTAACGGGTGACCTCATCATCAAAACGAATACTGTTATAACCCACACCACAGGTTCTTGGGGTAGCCAGTTGTTGATGGATTTGAGCGATAAATTCAGGCTCATCCAGACCGTTTTCTAGGGCATGCTGTGGCGTAATGCAAGTAATCAGGCAAGCCTCTGGACTGGGTAAAATATCCATTTGCGGCTTGCAATAAATCACCAGCGGCTCGCCTATGATATTTAACTCAAAGTCTGTTCTTAAGCCGGCAAACTGACTAGGCCTATCAACTGAAGGCTGCGCACCAAAGGTTTCATAATCATGCCAATAGAAGCTGTCTTTCATAAACTAATTTTCCACAGGAAGTAACAATCTATCTATGAGTGTAGTTGATTTTGGTCAGATACAAAAACGGCGCCAATGGCGCCGTCGCATATAAACTAAATTCTCAATTATTTATTGTCGACTTCTGTAAAGTTTAACTCACCAATCACGCGACGATTCAACGCTCGCCCTTTGTTATACATATTGCTTGCTACAGGATCTTTTTCACCATAGCTAACAACGGAGATTCGCTCTAATGCAATTCCGTAATCATCGGCTAGCAAAAGCCTAACCGCCTCAGCTCTTGCCTTTGAAAGCGCATAATTATAGCCAACCGTACCAATACTGTCTGAATAACCTTTTAACACTAGTTGAATATCGTCCTGCTGACGCATACCCTTAGCTATCACTTCAAGTTGTTCACCGTAGAGAGCTGATACCTCACTGCTATTAAATCCAAACTGAACATTCAGACTTATAGCAACAGGCTTTGATCCTGCTATTTTTTTTCGAATTCCAGCAGGCTTGGTGACATAAACTGAATCATTCATGGATGATTGAAATCTATGATTAAGTGACAACTGGATTCCAAAATCTCCGTTATTATCATCCTCTTTTGTCATTGCTCTTAGATCGGCACGCAACTCAAGTCCTCCCAATATGTCAGTAGCGAAGCCTCCTCCCACCACAAACTGAGTAGACTGCTCCTTATCAGTTAGATCCTTGTTATTGAAACTATAACTATTACCACCCAAAAGCACATAAGTTCTGTATTTATCGGTGCTATCACCTAGCCAAAACAAACCAGATAATGAAGCCATTCTTATATCTTCACGATTAAAATTAACTCCATAACCCGCTTCAATAGAAAACCTATCATTAAAGTTGTTACCTAACTGCAAACCCACCTGACCTACTTCAATATTTCCATTCCATTCACTGTCTTCGCCCAAATCATATATGGCTTGGGTGGCTCCAATGTACCATTGATTTGCGCTCGTAATGGGCGCTGTTACAAATAGAAAAAATAATACTAAAACCGCATTAAAAAACTTCATAAGTATTCCTGTATTTTTATTTAGCTAGCTCGCATCCCACTAGACTTATTTTTTTATAGTAATTGGCATTTCTTGTATTTTTTCACGCCATAGGGCCGGTCCACTTTTATGTACTGATTGCCCTTCTGTGTCCACAGCAACTGTGACGGGCATATCCACCACTTCAAACTCATAGACAGCCTCCATACCTAACTCAGGAAAGGCCACAACCTCAGCATGAGTGATTGCTTTGGAAACTAAATAGGCCGCACCACCCACTGCAATCAGGTATACAGACTTATTATCCCGAATAGCTTCAATACCCTGTTGCCCACGCTCAGCCTTACCAATCATGCCCATAAGACCTGTCTGCTCTAACATTGTACGGGTAAACTTATCCATTCGGGTTGCTGTAGTGGGTCCTGCAGGCCCGACTACCTCGTCTCTTACTGGATCTACTGGACCAACGTAATAGATAAAGCGCCCTGTTAAATCCACAGGTAACTGCTCATTATTGGCCAGCATATCGGTCATCTTTTTATGTGCCGCATCTCGGCCTGTGAGCATTTTACCCGACAACAGCAAGGTGTCTCCAGGCTGCCACTGCTCGATATCTGACTGGGATACAGTATCCAAATTGACACGCCTTACGCTGTCATCTGCTTCCCAAGTTATCTCTGGCCAATCATCTAAATTAGGCGGGTCAAATGACGCAGGGCCTGAACCATCGAGCACAAAATGTAAATGTCTTGTAGCGGCACAGTTTGGAATAATTGCGATAGCTTTATTGGCTGCATGAGAGGGATAGTCTTTTATTTTGACATCCAATACAGTGGTTAAACCACCCAAGCCTTGCGCACCAATACCCAAGGCATTCACTTTCTCAAACAGCTCCAAGCGCAACTCTTCATTGCGATTTTCAGCACCTTTCGCCTGCAATTGCTGAATATCAATATGATCTAATAGCGACTCTTTAGCCATTAGCATCGCTTTTTCTGCGGTCCCGCCAAGACCTATACCCAAGACTCCCGGAGGACACCAGCCAGCACCCATGGTAGGCACCATTTTTAAAACCCAATCCACTACAGAATCTGATGGATTTAGCATGGCAAATTTTGATTTAGCCTCAGAGCCGCCGCCTTTTGCCGCCACATCAATTTCAACTTTATCTCCAGGGACAATCTCGTAATGAATAACTGCTGGGGTATTATCACCGGTATTTTTTCTCTCACCATCAGGATCAGAGAGTATAGAAGCGCGAAGAATATTATCTGGGTGCAGGTAGGCTTGCCTGACGCCTTCATTAATCATGTCTGTCAGACTATCTTGAGCATCCCACTGAACCTGCATACCCACTTTAACAAAGATGGTCACTATGCCAGTATCCTGACAGATCGGCCGCTTTCCTGTGGCGCAAAGCCTTGAATTAATCAGAATTTGCGCCATAGCATCTTTTGCAGATTTTGACTCTTCTCGATCATAGGCACTTTTAACGGCCTGAATGAAATCCACGGGATGATAGTAAGAAATGTACTGCAACGCATCGGCAATACTTTGAGTCACATCTTGTTGACGAATAACAGTCATAAATTTTTAACCTAATTTAACCCTAATAAATTACTGTGGCGCTGGCTCACCTAAAGTCTGAGTCTGAACGGCTTCTTCTTTCTGTTGCTTGGCAACTGCTTGCTCTAGCTTAAGAATTTTCTGATTGACCTGACGGCGAAAAGCATCCACTGAAGCCATGGCTTCAAGATTATTCTGTATTTTTAAATTTTGCTGACCGATAGATGCCTCGATCTTTTCAAGCGCTTTAACATATTCACCCAAAGAATCATTTAACTTATCCATATCAGCCGATAAACCGAAGAAATTCTCTCCCACAGCCTCCGCTGAAGCACGATCCTTATCCAGCTGAAGCTTTAAAGAATTTAGGGTCTCATTTATTTCTTTGCGCTTTGCGGCTAAAAAGGCAATATCTTTTGCATTACTGGCAATTTTCCCTTTGTTCTTGTCGTTGGCAATACCCCAGAGCTTTCTAATTTCACTCCAGTGTTTTTTTAACTGATCGCTCTGCTTGCTGATATTAATCTGCATAGCAGCACCCGACTGATTAACCGACTCATCGGTATTGTTTAGTCTAGAATCCAAGATCTCAAATCGTTCATGTAACTGAGTGAACGCCTGATACTGCTGCCAGCCAACCCATGAAACCGCTAGCAAACCTAACAGGGATATTAGTGCAACCGCTTTCCATGCCGAAGATAAACCTTGATCCTCAGAAATAGGCTTTTTCGCCTTATAGGGCTCTTTTTTGGTCCCCGCAGAGGCTTTGCTAATTGGGCCATCGCGCTCGGCAACTATAGGGCTTTTTTGCTGTTTATCCATTCTTGAAATCACACCTAAACATCGGGTTTGTTTGCCTTGATTATACTCTGATCCATAAGCATAACCAGACCAGTGAGTTTAATTTTACACATAAAAAAACCGGCGCTAAAAACGCCGGTTTTTTTACTAACGGACCCGCTTAGAGTACGTTAATAACGGTTGCTAAAACCGCTGTCAAAACCAAACTAGATACAATCACACCACGAACAGTAGTAAGAGGACCCTGCTGACCCTTCAAACCATTAAGCTCAATCGCAGCAATAATGACCAAAGCGACTATCAAGCCATTGCCGCCAACGGCAGTACCATAGCCGTAACCCGCATAATGTGGACCAGCAAACATTGCCCATAACATTGGCGCTGAGAAGAATGTATTAGTTCGCGAGGCAAGCAGTGCTTTACCTGCTGCTGCTGCTTTATCACCACCTTCAACTAGGCCAAGAGCAATCTTCTGAGCTGGCCAAATCACCATCCATACGTTAGCAGCCATTAGTGTGCCCATTACCACACCGATAATAATGTAGTTGTTCATTTGTGCATTGTGATAAACACCGGAAAACAAAATGATACCGGTAATAAAGGTAAACATTGCACCCCAGCGGAACCACCATAAAGCTCTTGGTGCTAGCTTTGCCTTGGCATCAGCTAATCCTTCAGGCGTGGCTTCTTTAAAGTAAGCACCCTGAATAAAATTAAAATAATAGAGCATGCCTATCCAAGTAATACCGAATAGCCCATGGCTCCAACGCGCAAGAAAATTAATAAATTCCATTGTCATACCTGTTCCCCTTTGATGTTTTGCCTTTAAAAGGCATTAAATACTAACTATCTAATTGTTCTGTATAGGCTGGCAAAGATCAATAGCTTAGCCAATAAAAACTAACTTTTATGGGTTAATTATACAAAAAACAAAAAACCCCGCATCAAGATACGAGGTTTTTTAACAAACTTAGGTAAGCTTGAGCGATTTTTACATCATACCGCCCATACCACCCATGCCACCCATGCCGCCCATATCTGGAGCAGCTGGAGCAGCACCTTCATCAGCAGAGTCAGTGACCATGGCTTCTGTGGTGATCATTAGGCCTGCAATAGAAGCTGCAGCCTGAAGAGCTGTTCTAGTTACCTTGGCAGGATCAAGAATACCCATCTCAATCATATCGCCATATTCACCAGCACCGGCGTTGTAACCGAAGTTACCCTTACCACTTCTCACTTTATCAACAACAACAGAACCCTCTTCGCCAGCGTTTTCAACTATCTGACGCAGTGGCGCTTCCATTGCGCGACGCGCAATACCAACACCTACAGTTTGATCATCATTGATGCCTGTTAGAGATTCAATTGCGGCACATGCGCGAACAAGAGCCACACCACCGCCAGGAACCACACCTTCTTCAACCGCCGCTCGGGTTGCATGAAGTGCATCTTCAACGCGTGCTTTTTTCTCTTTCATTTCAATTTCGGTGGTTGCACCCACTTTAATTACGGCAACACCACCAGCTAGCTTAGCAACACGCTCCTGAAGCTTCTCACGATCGTAGTCTGAGCTAGTTTCTTCAATTTGAGCACGAATTTGCTTAACTCGGCCTTCAATAGCAGCAACCTGACCTGCACCATCAACCAATGTTGTGGCTTCTTTAGTCATACTGACACGCTTAGCTGTTCCTAAATGCTCAAGGGTTGCAGCTTCTAGGTCTAGACCTACTTCTTCAGAAATAACCGTACCGCCAGTAAGAATTGCGATATCTTCAAGCATTGCTTTACGACGATCACCAAAACCCGGCGCCTTACAGGCAGAAACCTTAACAATTCCGCGAAGATTATTAACCACTAATGTTGCTAGGGCTTCACCCTCAACATCTTCAGCAATAATAAGTAGAGGCTTGCCCGCTTTAGCGACTTCTTCTAGAAGCGGCAGTAATTCACGGATATTAGAAATCTTTTTGTCAGCGAGAAGAATTAACGGACTTTCTTGGTCAACGCTCATGCTTTCTTGGTTATTGATGAAGTAAGGCGAAAGATAACCGCGATCAAACTGCATGCCTTCCACGATATCTAGCTCATTTTCAAGGCCTGAGCCCTCTTCAACAGTAATAACACCCTCTTTACCCACCTTAGCCATAGCTTCGGCGATAATTGCACCAATGCTGTCATCGCTGTTAGCAGAAATAGTACCCACCTGAGCAATTTCTTTGTTATCTGAGCAGGGTTTCGCCAACTTGGCAATTTCTGCAACTGCAGCAATAACCGCTTTGTCGATACCGCGTTTCAAATCCATTGGATTCATACCAGCAGCAACTGACTTGAGCCCTTCATTAACAATAGTTTGCGCCAGTACTGTAGCTGTTGTTGTTCCATCACCCGCATCATCTGATGCTTTTGATGCAACTTCTTTAACCATCTGTGCGCCCATGTTCTCGAACTTATCTTTAAGTTCGATTTCTTTAGCCACCGAGACACCATCTTTAGTGACTGTAGGTGCGCCAAAAGACTTATCCAAAACCACATTGCGACCCTTGGGTCCCAAGGTTACCTTAACTGCATTGGCTAGAATGTTTACACCCTCTAGCATTCCTTGACGAGCGTTGTCGCCGAACTTTACATCTTTAGCTGCCATGATTTTTATCCTTTACAAAAAATCTAATACAAAAATTCAAATAATTAGCCTTCAACTATGGCTTTAATATCACTCTCGCTGAGGATAATTAATTCCTCACCATCGACATCAATTTTGTCATTGCCGGCATACTGGCCGAACACAACAACATCACCAACGTTCACATCCACCGCACGAACATCACCATTGTCTAAAACACGGCCGCTACCTACAGCAACCACTTCTCCTCGGTTTGGCTTTTCTTGAGCTGAGCCAGGTAAAAGAATTCCACCAGCTGTTTTTTGCTCCTCTTCCTCGCGACGCACGATCACTCGATCATGTAATGGGCGAATTTTCATACTTTTTATCTCCAATTATCTATCTACAGTTTTTTAGCATGGGGTTGCGGCCTATCAATATCCGCGCCTGTTGTATATATGGTGTCACTGCTCAGTTTTTTCAAGGGTTGAAATAAAAAAACTTTAATTTATTTAGGTTTTTTTAAACTTTCTTCAGATTCCCAAGCTTCACCATCAATAGTATCGCCGGTATTATCGGTTTCAGATTGGAAGGGTTGCGAAAAATTTGTCGCTGAAGCATTAACCAGTGAGAATTTACTGAGCATCACTTTGACCGCTAGAATTCGCGTAATGGGCAAAAGCCCTAAGAAGCCAATAACATCAGTGACAAAACCTGGCGTTAGTAAAAGTGCGCCCGAGACCGCCAGCACAATGCCTTCTATCATTTCCTGAGCGGGCACCTGTCCCTGCTGCAGTTTTTCCTGTCCACGCCACAGGGTTGCAAATCCTTGCCTTTTTAGAAGACCAATACCTAACAAGGCCGTTAGCATCACTAAAAAGATGGTATTAAGTGCGCCGATATGGCCACCCACAGTAATGAGAAGCCACATTTCTAGAATAGGCATCACAATAAATAACAATAGAGCAAAACGCATTTTATTCACCAATTTTTAACCTATTAACTATATTGGGGTAGTTTTAGGTTTTTCAATGTTATCTTTTTTTAGCTAGTGTAAAGTTATTACTGCATTCAACGAGTCGATTAGATGAGCCCGAATAATAACCTAAATAACAGTCAAACAAGCTGGAAAGCCAGCTTAGTTGCACTCAGTCACCCTAGGGTGATTGCCATGTTATTTCTGGGTATTTCTGCCGGCATCCCACTGTTACTTATTTTCTCATCGCTTAGTCTGTGGTTGCGCGAGGCCGGTGTAAGTCGCTCGGCAGTGACCTACTTTAGCTGGGCGGCATTGGGTTATTCGTTTAAATTTGTTTGGGCCCCCTTAGTCAATCACCTGAGTATACCTGGGTTAACCCGTTTATTGGGCCAGCGACGTGGCTGGCTATTACTTTCACAGCTACTAATAATGCTAGCAATTATATTGATGGCCTTGATTGATCCGGCCACCGACCAATTAACCGCAATGGCGATGGCTGCTGTGCTTCTTGGGTTTTCAGCCGCGACTCAGGATATTGTCATTGATGCCTTTCGTATTGAATCAGCCGATGAAAAATTTCAGGCGCTAATGTCCTCAGGCTACATCGCAGGTTATAGAATTGGCATGCTAGTAGCCGGTGCAGGAGCACTTTATTTAGCCAGCTTGTTTGGATCTACCAGCGAGCAATACAGCTATGCAGCATGGCAATCGACCTACCTCTTAATGGCCGCTGCAATGTTGGTGGGGGTTATCACCACTCTGTGTATCTCTGAGCCCGACATTGAATCAAGGGGTGGCTCCATGCCAGATACCAGCCATAGTTTGCGGTTCTTTGTTTTATTTATCACTGCTGTTTTGGGCTTTATTGCCTGCTATGTGGCAAGCTCTGAAATCACTCAGGTGACAAAAGTTTATTTATCTGAGATTTTATTAAATCAAATTCTGGCATCCACTCTAGTCGAGATATTCCGCCTTGGGTTAGCCGCCTATGTGGCATTTTTAATCGCTAATTTACTGATCAAAATTGGTGTTGTGGATAAAAGCCAAATCCACAGAGCCTACATTGAGCCTATTCGAGATTTTTTTGATCGCTACGGCCTAGCCCTAGCCTGGGCGCTCTTGGCATTGATTGGCCTCTATCGCGTATCCGATATTGTGCTTGGTGTTATCTCTAATGTTTTCTATCAAGATCTGGGGTTTAGCAAAACCACCATCGCGGGGGTAGTTAAAACCTTTGGACTGGGTATGACCATAATGGGAGGCTTTTTAGGCGGTATTTTGTCCCTTCGCTATGGGATTATTCGTACGCTGTTTGTTGGTGCAGTGCTATCCGCTTTGACCAATCTATTGTTTATCGCTCTGGCTAAGGCTGGGCAGGATATCAACTTACTGTACTGGGTAATTGCGGCGGATAACCTTTCTGCAGGTATTGCTAGTGCGGCCTTTGTAGCCTTTTTATCTAGCCTAATTAATATTTCATTTACCGCGATGCAATATGCTATTTTCAGCTCAATAATGACGCTTTTCCCCAAGATTCTTGGCGGCTATTCTGGGTCTATTGTTGAGGGTATCGGCTATGAGGCATTCTTTTTAATCACTGCAGTGATTGGTCTACCCGTATTATTACTTATTTTGTGGATTAATCGCAGAATGACTAGCAAGCCCACTGATTAACCTTCTAATAACTGCCTGTATCTCTGCCAATCAAAGGCCGGGCCAGGATCAGTTTTTCGACCTGGCGCTATATCACTATGGCCAACAATTCTATCCACGTCGATCAATGGATAGGCGGTTGTAATGATTCGGGTCACAGCGGCTAAAATCTCATATTGTTTTTGCGTAAAAGGAATATGGTCCGCACCCTCAAGTTCAATTCCTATGGAAAAGTCGTTGCAGTCTTTGCGGCCTTTGAATTGCGATACGCCCGCATGCCAAGCTCTTTTATCAAAAGGAACAAACTGAGTTATTTGACCCTCACGATCTATGAGTAAATGTGAGGAAACCTTTAACTGATATATGTCCTGAAAATAAGCATGCTCATTAGGATCTAAACAGTTTGAAAATAACTGCGCAATATAGGGGCCGCCAAATTGCTCTGGCGGCAGACTAATATTGTGAATAACCAATAGACTAATATCGTTTATATCAGGTCTTATATCATTATTAGGTGAAATCACCTGATTCACCTGATCTAACCAACCCTGATCTATTTGCATTATCTATCCTTTATCTAGAACGCCTCTATGGGCATTAGCGAGATGTTTATAATATCTATTTAATCTTCTGATTACGAGATGATTGCGAAAAGCAAAATGTTATACTCACCCTTTCAACCTAATCGTCTAACAGGCTTATTTTTTTAAATGAACCAAATACCGCAAAATACTGCCAATGATATTCCTGAATCTGTAGCCCGTGCATTACATGAGGATATTGGCTCAGGCGATATCAGTGCCGAGTTAATTGATGCTCAAAAAATCGCTAAAGGAACAGTTATTTCAAGAGAGAAGGCGGTTATCTGTGGTCGCGCCTGGGTAGACGAAGTATTTAAACAATTGGATAGTAGTGTTGCTATTGAGTGGCATGTGTCTGAGGGTGACTGGGTCACAGAGGATCAACCCATCTTTACCGTTTCTGGTAATGCTCGAATTTTATTGAGCGGTGAGCGTTGTGCACTCAATTTTCTACAAATACTCTCAGGCACTGCAACTACGGCAAGGCAGTATGCACAGCTAGCAACAAATTCTCAGATACGTATTTTGGATACGCGAAAAACCATTCCCGGTCTTCGTTTGGCACAAAAATACGCTATTTCTGTTGGCGGCTGCATGAACCATCGGATTGGGCTCTATGATGCTTTTTTAATTAAAGAAAATCATATTATTGCCTGCGGCGGCATCGCCCAGGCTGTCAATAAGGCCCAACAGATCTCACCGGACAAAGAAATTGAAGTTGAAGTTGAATCCCTTGATGAATTAAAGCAGGCAGTCACAGCAGGCGCTGACCGTGTAATGCTTGATAACTTTAGTCGTGAACAGATTCTAGCGATCAAGCAAATTGATTTAGGTACTACTAAAATAGAAGTTTCAGGCAATATTACCGATCATTCATTGGCGCAATATTTAGATACTCCCATTGATTTTATTTCATCTGGAAGCCTAACAAAGCATGTTCAGGCAATTGATTTATCCATGCGCCTATCTATTTAGCTAGTTTGTTAGCTAGCTAGGTTATTAACAGAGCTCTGATTTAGAACAACTGCCCTTACCCCAAACCACCTTACCACCCGCATTAATTTTTCCAGTCAAGGTATAGGTTGAACCAGAGTTTTTTGAATCTGTTGGCGCTGTGGCAACAATTTTGACCTCACTGCTATCAATTGTTGTCGATTCAGCCTGAAAAATTCCACCCAAAAGCTCTACTCCCACTACCCTCTCTGCTGCATTTTTTTTATTGGGGATACCATGACTATTATGACTGCATACCTTTACTTTTGATAAGCCCATCATTTGCGAACAGACTTCAAAACTCACTTTAACCGCCCCCACTGCCATCTTAGTTTCGATAAATTCTGCCCGTAATATGAAATTTCTATAACTTGGCAATGCCACTAAGGCCAATAGGCTAATAATACCAATCAGCACCATTAGCTCCACCAATGAAAATCCCTTTCCAAAAATCTTCTCCATTTTTACACCCCGTTTATTCTTTCGCCCATAGTTAATACATGAATTAAGGTGACTTATTCAAGTCTAGATCAAATTTTTACGGCCAGTGTTTTATTATTGGTGTTTTGTGATCTAGTTCACTGAAATACTTTTTTTATCGCCATAAACTGCAGTTAATTCCCTAGAAATTATTATTTAATCAGGGTTAGGACGGAGACTGAGCATAAGGATAATGCATAATGGGCAGCTCAAATAAACGACTTTATACCTATATGGGAAAAAGTAGTTCAGGAAAATTTATTCAGGGAAAAATAAAAGCCACCAATATTCAATGGGCACGTCATCAGCTAAGAAGAAAAGGCATCAAATTACAGTCACTTAAAAAATCTTCGAATCTGCCTTTTTGGGGCAACCAAACCATCAAAGCCAATGAGATTACATTATTTACTCAACAACTTGCTCTGCTGTTGAAAGCCGGAGTCCCTATCAGAAGATGCTTTACCATACTCGCCCACAGCATTAAAAAAACCCGCCTTTAGACAGGTTATTCTGGATATTAACAATGATATTTATTTAGGTGATAGCCTCGCTAAAGCACTGCAAAATCACCCGCGTCTGTTTAATGCTATATTTTGTAATATGGTGGAGGCTGGCGAGACTTCAGGTACATTAATTCAAATTTTAGGGCGATTGGCCAAATACCAACAGCAAGATCAATCGATCAAAAAGCGGATTAGAAAAGCCCTGACCTATCCTTTCATTGTACTAATTGTGGCATTAGCGGTTTCAGCCATCATGCTGACTCAGGTGATCCCGAATTTTGCTAAAACCTACTCTAAATTGAGCGGCGAACTCCCATATATCACGCAATTTGTAATCGACTTATCTGAAAATTTTATTCAGGCTTCACCCCTTATACTGGCGAGCCTAATTGCCATAATCGTTATCGGAAAATTAATGTTAAGACGGTCGCAACAGGCGGTGTTTTTTATCGATAGTCTTTTAATCCGACTGCCATTAATTGGGCCCTTATTAAGAAAAATAATCCTTGGCCGCTTTATTAGTACACTGGCTACTACCATTAGTGCCGGCTTGCCTATGGTCACCGCGCTTGAGTCCTCAGGATCATCAGTCAATAACCGCTGCTATCAAACCGCGATTTCACAAATCATAGAGGATGTAACCTCTGGGCTATCACTGCAGAGAGCGCTGGGAAAACAGGCTATTTTTCCAATTACCTTAAAGCAGATGGTAAATGTGGGCGAAGAATCTGGATCCCTTGTGTCTATTCTTGAAAAGGCTGGACAAATATTCGAACAAGAAGTGGAACTGGCATTAGATACTATAATTCCATTGATTGAGCCTGTTATGATGCTTATCTTGGGTATACTGGTCGGCGGTCTCTTGGTGGCAATGTACTTACCGGTATTCCAACTTGGCCAAATTTTTTGAATTAATTTATGATGAGTTGAAAACAATATTCACCTCAGTAAAGGAAAACCATCAGTATGGTATTTGATCTAGGTCTTTCAGCGACAGCATTAGCACTACTGGGCATTGTTTTTGGTGCCATTATTGGTAGCTTTCTTAATGTAGTGATTATTCGCCTACCCATCATGTTAAAAGCTGAATGGACCCATGAAGCCAAGCTTTTTTTAGGGATTGAGTCCAATGAAGAAAAATCCATTAATATTGTTAGCCCTAGATCGCAGTGCCCAGACTGCGGCACTTACATTAAAGCCCTACATAATATCCCTCTGCTGAGTTATTGTTTTTTACGCGGCCGTTGTGGGCATTGCGGCAGTCTGATCTCAATTCAATACCCCATTATTGAATTACTAACTGGCTTTGTGACTGCCTATTTTTTCACGGTCTATGGTATTAGCGAAAAAACCCTACTTAGCCTTTTATTTAGCTATTGTTTGATTGTTCTCGCCACCATTGATATGCGCGAGCAAATACTACCCGACCAAATTACTCTACCATTAATCTGGATTGGCTTAGGTGTGAGTTTATTTTTTGGTTATTGGGCAACCCCAGAAGACAGTATTTTGGGGGCGGCGCTGGGTTATCTTTCACTCTGGTCTGTGATGTATCTGTTTAAACTGATTACTGGCAAAGAGGGCATGGGCTACGGTGACTTTAAATTAAATGCGGCTATAGGTGCATGGCTGGGCTGGCAAATGATTCCTACAGTTATTCTGATCTCCTCCTTTGCTGGGGCTGTTTTAGGGCTTTTAGCTATCGCCTTTTATGACCATGATAGACGCAATCCTTTTGCTTTTGGTCCTTTCCTTTGTATAGCGGGTTGGGTTTCCATGGAGTGGAGCGATCAACTGGTGACTCTTTTTAGTTATCTTGCCTTTTAATCTGGGTTTTGGCTCTATTTATGAAAGATAAAAAATACCTTGTAGGATTAACCGGCGGCATAGGCAGCGGTAAGAGCACCATTGCCAACAGCTTTAAAAAACTCGGTATTAAGGTAGTGGATGCTGACTATGCGGCACGTGCAGTAGTAGAACCTGGATCAGAGGTACTGTCTAAAATAGAAGCCTATTTTCAACCACTGGCGGTTGAAACTCCGATGATTGTTGATGGCAAACTCAACCGATCGGCGCTAAGGAATATTGTGTTTAATGACGTCGACAAAAAAGACTGGCTTGAAGCATTACTTCACCCCTTAATTAGCCAATGGATTGACGATCAAATAGGTCAACCCACAGAAAGTCCCTATATTATTTTGGAGTCGCCCCTACTGTTTGAAACTGAGCAACATAATAAGGTCAATACTGCCCTTCTGGTGGATATACCCCCTGAATTACAAATTCAAAGGGCCATGCAACGAGATAAGAATAGTGCAGATCAAATTCAAGGGATTATTGACAGTCAAATGAGCCGCAAAGACAAACTCAATAAAGCGGCGTATATTTTTGATAATAGCCAAGACCTAAAGACTATAGATGAGCGAGTGATGGCATTACACCAACAATTTTTATCCCTCGCTGAATCTACCTAACATTAAGAGATTAACTCATGAATAAACCTGTCACAGTTAACTGCCCAACCTGCCAAACTTCGATTCAATGGGGCGATGCCTTTCCTGAGCGTCCTTTCTGCTCGGAGCGTTGCAAGCAAATTGATTTTGGCGACTGGGCGACTGAGCGGTTTAGTATTGCCAGCGAACCCTGTTTAGACCCCTCAAAACTTGGGGAAGAAGAATAGCGCTATAGGGTTTTTAGTCTTTCTAAGATAGGCTGGTTGGCCGCTGGGAATTGGTACTGACTCTGTGAGCTGAGCAAATCTTGTAAATTTACCCACTCACATTGCTGGCCCTCTTTGCCCTGAGCCTGTCCGCTAAACTGATCAATTATCCAGATATCTAAGTAAACCTTTTTATCGGTGTAGTCATAGAGAATATGCATCAACGGTTCGGCCTGAATATCTGAAATACCTAACTCCTCAAAAAGCTCGCGCGCGAGGGCATGCTCTATGGCTTCACCGGAACTGACCTTCCCACCGGGAAACTCCCATAGCCCACCCTGATGGAGCTGTTTAGGGCGTTTGGCAATGAGGATTTGATCCTGTTTAGAATTGAAGATCACCCCCACTGCCACATGAACAGCATCAGCGGGGATATCGGGTAATTTATTAGGTTCTGTATTCAGCATTAATTCGGACATATTCATAGCTTAAATCGGTTGTCCATAAGGTCTCAGACACCTGCCCACGATTTAACTGAATTAATATTTCAATATCTTCGGCTTGCATGGCTTGTTGACCCTGAGCTTCGGTATAACTTGAAGCCCTTCCGCCATTTTCAGCAATTAACACTGAATTGAGGATGATCTGAATCTTTGAAACGTCTAAGTCACTGACATCAGCACGGCCAACAGCGGCTAAAATTCTTCCCCAGTTTGGGTCTGATGCAGTAAGTGCTGTTTTAACCAATGGCGATTCAGCCACGGCATAGGCAACCGCCAGTGCTTCTTTAATATTCTCAGCGCTATCCACTGTGACAGTAACAAATTTATTAGCGCCCTCACCATCACGAATAATCGACTGGGCAAGTTCAGTAAAAATAGCCATCAGTTGCTCTAAAAAAAACTCAAAGTTTGCTTCATCAATTTGCACACCACTGGAACCCGTGGCCACCAACATAACGGCATCATTGGTTGAGGTATCGCCATCCACAGTGATTCGATTAAAGGATTTACCATTGGCTTTTTGAAGCGCGGCATGTAAAAGCTCTTCATCAATCGCCGCATCCGTAGCCACATAGCCAAGCATGGTGGCCATATTGGGTTTAATCATACCCGAGCCTTTACAGATACCTGTAATAGTCACAGGGGAACCGTTAATGTCGAATTTAATCGATGCACCCTTAGGACGTGTATCCGTAGTTAAGATACCCTCTGCAGCATCCGCCCAACCATTCTCTGATAGTTGGTCTAGAGCAGCGGGAACTGAATGACAAATTAGATCTACGGGTAAGGGTTCGCCAATAACGCCAGTTGAGTAGGGCAATACCTCTTGAGGTGCTACCTTCGCCGCATCTGCAACAGCCTGACAACAACTTAGGCTATCGGCCATGCCCTGCTCACCCGTTCCCGCATTGGCGTTTCCGGTATTAATTAAAAAATAACTAGGCGTAGTCAGCTGCATATGTTGCTTAGCAATATGCACCGGCGCGGCACAGAAACGATTCTGTGTAAAAACACCAGCTACAGTACTACCCTGCTCTATTTTCATAACCACGACATCTTTACGCCCGGCCACTTTGATACCGGCAGAGGTGGTTCCCAGTTGAAATCCTGCAACTGGATGCATGGTTGGAAATGTATTTTTACCTGTCGCCACTGTTAATTTTCTCCTTAAAAATTCGGTTTAGTCCTTTAATCCAACTAGTATAGTTAAATTTTACCGCAACATTGTTTGTATTTTTTACCTGACCCACAGGGACAGGGACTATTTCGCCCGACCTTTGGTGCTGATCTTAGCACGGGTTTGGCTGTATCTGACGAATTCTGATCAGTTTCAACCTCTGATTCGTTTAATTCGTTTAACTGTGCATGCTGATATTGGTGGTTGAGCGCCTGATTTTTTCGCCGCTGCTCCATGCGATCTACATCATCTTGGGAAGACACCTGAACATGACTTAAATAGCGAATAGTTTCATGCTTGATATTTTCAAGCAGCTGCTCAAATAGCTCGAAAGATTCACGCTTATATTCTTGCTTTGGATTTTTTTGTGCATAGGCTCTCAGCCCAATACCTTGACGCAACTGATCCATATTAGTCAGATGATCTTTCCAAAGATTATCGACAAGTTGAAGCATAACTTGACGTTCAACTTCACGCATCGCAACGCCGACATGAGCGTAACTAGACTCATAATTCGCCTGAACTTCGCTGACTACTTTATCGCGCAGCTGTTCTTCATCAAATCTCTGATCATCATCTAGCCACTGCTGTATAGGCAATTGGGTTGCAAACTCATTTTTCACTGCCTGCTCTAAGCCAGGCACATCCCATTGCTCTTCAAGACTACTGGGAGGAACATAGGCACTAATAGTTGAGTTGACGACATCATCACGCACATTGGTAATCACCTCTGAAATATCATCATCCGACAGTAAATCGTTGCGCTGTTGATAAACTACCTGTCGCTGATCGTTGGCTACATCATCGTATTCCAATAGATGTTTACGCATATCAAAGTTTCTTCCCTCAACTTTGCGCTGCGCTTTAATAATTGCGTTAGTTACCATGCGATGCTCGATGGATTCGCCATGCTCCATACCCATGGCACGCATCATATTTTTTACACGGTCAGAGGCAAATAGTCGCATTAGAGGGTCCTCTAATGACAGATAAAATCTTGACCAGCCCGGATCACCCTGCCGTCCAGCACGACCACGCAACTGGTTATCGATACGTCGAGACTCATGACGCTCGGTACCTACAATATGAAGTCCACCTGCCTCAAGAACTTTTGCCTGACGCGCTTTCCAGTCTGCTTTGACTGCCGCTATTTGTTCTTCAGTGGGTGATTTCTCTGCAAGTTCTTTTAACTCCGCTTCAAGATTACCCCCCAGCACAATATCGGTACCACGCCCCGCCATATTAGTAGCAATGGTCACTGCACCGGGTCGGCCCGCATTAACAATAATATTGGCTTCGCGCTCATGCTGTTTGGCATTTAATACGCTATGTTCCATTTTGGCTTGGTTTAACAGGTTCGAAAGTAACTCTGAAGATTCAACCGATGCTGTACCAACCAAGATAGGCGCACCCTTTTCGACTAACTCTTTAATATCTTCAATAACCGCTTCAAATTTTTCCTGTTGGGAAAGAAAAATTAAGTCATTGTGATCAACTCGACGAACCGGCACATTAGTGGGAATCACCATAACCTGTAAGCCATAAATCTGCTGAAACTCAAAGGCCTCTGTATCTGCCGTACCGGTCATACCCGAAAGTTTCGAATATAGTCTGAAATAATTCTGGAAGGTAGTAGATGCAAGGGTCTGACTTTCCTGCTGGATATTTAACCCTTCTTTGGCCTCAATGGCTTGATGCAGGCCTTCGGATAGTCGTCTACCGGGCATGGTTCGACCTGTATGCTCATCAATTAGCACAGCTTCATTATTTTGAATAATATATTCAACGTCATTTTGGAAAAGATGCTGGGCTCGAAGCGCTGAGTGCACATGGTGCAATAGGCCCAGATTAGTCGCCTGATAAAGGCTTTCATCTTCAGCTAGCAGGCCTTCTTTAATGAGAATTTCTTCGATTTTTTGATGCCCAACTTCAGTGAGCTCAACGCCACGGGTCTTTTCATCCAATATAAAGTCGCCAGTAATCTCTTGCTCTTCGCCTTCGATTTCAGTTTCGCTTTCCAATTGAGGCTTTAGGTTTAGCACCAACCTGTTCATTGATTGATAAAGTTTAGAGCTATCCTGTGCTGCACCCGAGATAATTAATGGGGTACGCGCCTCATCAATTAGAATGGAATCCACTTCATCAATAATCGCAAATGAAAGGCCACGCTGAGACTTCTCTTGCAGAGATAACACCATATTATCTCTTAGATAATCGAAACCAAATTCGTTGTTAGTGCCATAGACTATGTCAGCAGCATAGGCGTCTCTGCGGCTGCAGGCTTGAGATTCAGTTTGTTCAGACTGGGCAATAAAAAATGAGCTAGGGGTGTCGGCACCCTGGTAGGATTGAATAATACCCACGGACATACCCAAGGCGGAAAATAGCGGCGCCATCCACTCAGCATCACGCTTGGCGAGGTAATCATTGACGGTAATTACATGAACGCTACCACCGCCTAAGGCATTCAGATAGGCGGCCAATGTAGCCACTAGGGTTTTACCCTCACCGGTGCGCATTTCGGTAATTTTACCCTGATGCAGAACAATGCCACCAATCATCTGCACGTCAAAATGACGCATATCTAAAACACGTTTAGCGGTCTCTCTAACCGTAGCAAAGGCTTCGGGCAATATTTCATCAAGGCTTTCACCTAAATCAACTCGAGATTTATACTCAGCTGTTTTGTCCTGTAATTGCTGATCACTCAGTGCCTGTAAATCAACTTCACATTGATTGATACGATCAACGGTTTTTTGCATTTTTCGCAGTTCGCGATCATTGCTACTACCAAAAAGACTTTTTACTAACTTGCTTAACATTTATTTTCACCTACCCAATTCAAAATACAATAAGACCTCGGTCTTATGCGGTTTTAATCTTACTGAAAGGGAGGATTATCGACTGGTGCGACGAATATAGGTAGCCGGATCAACCACCCGACCATTTTTGAAGACTTCGAAGTGAACATGGGGCCCTGTAGAGCGACCAGAACTGCCCATTTTGGCAATCACATCGCCTTTTTTGACTACGGTACCTAATTGAGCGACATTTTCTTGGTTGTGTGCATATCGAGTAACATAGCCATCGCTATGGTTAACTTCAACCATCTTGCCATAGCCACTTTTTTCTCCGGACCAAGTAATCACGCCCGCAGCCACTGAAATAATATCTGAGCCACGCTTGCCGGCAAAATCAACACCACGGTGCCATCTCTGTTCGCCATTAAATGGGTCTGTTCGCATACCGTACGCAGAGGACATCCAGCCTCTGGCGATGGGTCTGCCTGCCAATCGACGATCATTAATAAGATGTTTGTCAGAGAGTGTTGAACGCAATAATTTTAATTGAACTTCACGCTGTGACAAGGATTGATCAATATTAGACATTAGGGCGCTAAGATTGGTTTGTCTGCTTAAGGCACCGCGTGAAAAGGACTGGCTTTGATCTAGCGGACCACCCAACCCTGGTGTACTTGAGAAGTCGAACTCATCGCCATCAATGCCTGAAATCTCAGTGAGCTGCTCGCCTAAGGCGTCAAGACGCACAACACTGGCTCGCATCTGAGCTAATTTAGCTTTCATCATTGATAGGCTATTGGTCACCTGATGTCGATCGGACTGTAACTGTTCGCGGCTGACATTTATTTCGTTCTGCATTTCCGCTATATGGTCTTCAAACAGTTGTTGCCAACGGCCATCAGCCATTTTTAACCCTAAAAGCGTGCCTGCGGCCACAGGAATCCCCAGCACAGCAGTAGACAGAAGAATCCTCGCCCAGCTGTTTAAGCTGAGGGTTCTAACCCTGTCCGAACGTTTGCTGATAAGAATAAGTTTCACTGGAATTGATTGCCTTTAACTATTTGATCGCTAGTTTAAGAATTATAGGATATGGGCGCTTCTTCTGCATCGCCAACAAAGGTTACCATTTCCCAGGCGTCTTTTTCAGCGATCAATGCTAATAGTGACGCATTATTGAGGCCATGACCGGACTTATGGGCATCAAATTCACCGATAATGCTGTTGCCCATTAGATAGAGATCACCAATAGCATCGAGAATTTTATGTTTTACAAATTCATCTTCGAAACGCAAGCCGTCTTCATTCACGATCTGTGATTCATCGACCACAATGGCATTATCTAAACTGCCACCTCGAGCAAGCCCATTGGCTCTGAGGTATTCGAATTCATGCATAAAGCCAAATGTTCTCGCTCGACTCACTTCTTTGACGAATGAGGTACTGGAGAAATCAATACTGGCGTTTAGGGTTTGATTTTCAAACACAGGATGATCAAATTCAATAGCAAAGTTTATCTTAAAACCATCGAAAGGCTTGAATGTAGCCTGTTTCCCGTCCTGCTTAACAGTGACAGGACGCTTAACTCTAATAAATTTTTTGGGTGCATCCTGCTCTTCAATGCCAGCAGATTGCAAAAGGAAAACGAAAGGAGCTGCGCTACCATCCATAATTGGAATTTCTGGCGCAGAAACATCAATAATTAGATTATCTATTCCCATACCGGCAAGGGCTGAGAGTAAGTGCTCGACAGTAGATACTCGGACACCCTCTTTGATTAACGTGGTCGATAACATTGTATCACCCACATTTTCAGCTTTGGCTGGGATTTCAACAACGGGATCTAGGTCGATACGACGGAATACTACGCCAGTGTCTGGCGCTGAGGGATGAAGTGTCAGGTACACTTTTTCGCCGGTGTGAAGTCCGACACCATTGGCTTGTATCGAATTTTTAAGGGTTCGTTGCCTCACCATGATTGTACACAGCTCTCTTTTATGGCTGTGCATTCTAACAGACAAGCCCTCCTACCACCAAGGATATAATCCGAGGCGCGGTGGCAGGAGGCTTTTACTGTTTTAGTCCGCCTGCTTGCGTAAAAAAGCAGGTACATCTAAATAATCAGTTTCTGTATCTAACTGAGCATCTAGCTTACGAGCTGTTGCCTCACCACTATTAGTGGTTGGGGCACTTCTGCGATTGACCGTAGGCTGATCAAGACGACCATAATCAATATCGCCACCCACTCTTCTTGGTGGCTGATTATCAAAAACAACCGCTCTTGGACCCGACTGCTCTGCTGGCGAACGCAAACCTGTTGCCACCACAGTGACACGCAACTGATCTTCAAGCTCAGGATCGAATACACTGCCTACAATAATGGTGGCATCTTCATCGGCAAATTCACGCACCGTGTTACCCACTTCTTCGAATTCACCCAAGGTTTGATCATAGCCACTGGTAATATTTACCAAAATACCTTTAGCACCATGCAGGTTAATATCTTCTAGTAGCGGACATCTCACTGCGGCTTCGGCAGCCACTACAGCTCTATCTGGACCACTGGCTTCACCAGTTCCCATCATCGCCATACCCATCTCAGACATAACCGTACGTACATCGGCAAAATCCACATTGATCAGGCCATCAAGCAAGATCAAATCGGTAATTCCTTGTACCGCACCAAAAAGTACATCATTGGCCTGTTTGAAGGCATTGAGTACTGTCATATCCTTACCCAAAACCTGTAATAGTTTTTCGTTGGGTACGATAATTAATGAATCCACTCTTTCTTTAAGCTGTGCAATACCTTCATTGGCCAGATCCATGCGCTTGCGACCTTCAAAACCAAAGGGTCGAGTTACTACACCAACGGTAAGAATACCCATTTGCTTAGCCACTTCAGCAACCACAGGTGCTCCACCAGTGCCAGTTCCACCACCCATACCCGCAGTAATAAAGACCATATCTGCACCATCGAGAGCCTGGGTAATTCTGTCTTTATCTTCAAGAGCAGCCTGACGACCTACTTCAGGGTTAGCCCCAGCGCCAAGACCTTTGGTGAGGCTTCCGCCTAACTGAAGAACCGTTGCCTGACTCATATCATTCAGTGACTGAGCATCGGTATTAGCGCAGATAAAGTCTACGCCATCGATGTTGCTTTCCATCATGTGACGAACCGCATTACAACCACCACCGCCGATACCTATCACTTTTATTTCTGCATTTTTTGGAATGCTATCCACTAACTCAAACATATACTTCCCCTTTTTTGCGCCTCAAAAAATTAAATTAAAACCTGTGTGTTGTGGGCCTATACGCCGCCCTGTAAAAAATTCTTAAACTTTTCTAATATGTTGCTGCCTTCCTGATTAACTGCTTCTTTAATTCCCTGTCTTGCTTGCTCTTGCACCCCAAAGTGCAACAGCCCCACACCAGTTGAATAAATAGGGTTATTGACTATATCGGTCAGCCCTTTAACACCGGTTGGGGTTCCAATTCTTACTGGCATATGGAAAATTTCTTCAGCTAATTCACTGACACCTTCCATCTTTGATGTGCCGCCGGTTAAAACAATACCGGCCGCGATTAACTCTTCGAAACCACTGCGTCGCAACTCGGCTTGAACCAGTGTGAATAGCTCGTCATATCTTGGCTCGACGACTTCTGCCAATAGTTGTCTCGACATATCTCTGGCTGCTCGTTCGCCCACACTTGGGACCTTAACGGTCTCTTCTGGGCGTGCTAATTTTGCCAGTGCGCAGGCATACTTAATTTTCAATTCTTCTGCCTGAGCTGTGGGTGTTCGCAAGGCCATGGCGATATCATTGGTTACCTGATCGCCAGCAATGGGTATTACACCCGTATGACGAATCGCACCCTCAGTAAAGATCGCAATATCTGTGGTGCCACCGCCAATATCTACTAGCGCTACACCCAGTTGTTTTTCATCTTCCGTTAGTACTGCATAGCTTGAAGCCAACTGCTCTAAGGCCACGTTATCTACCTCTAAACCACAGCGACGAATGCATTTTTTGATATTTTGCGAGGCATTAGCGGCACAGGTAACTAGATGAACCTTGGCTTCTAGGCGAACACCTGACATCCCAATAGGTTTATGCACACCCTCTTGATCATCGATAATGAATTCCTGAGGTAATACATGAAGAATTTCTTGATCAGCCGGGATGGCTACAGCTCGAGCGGCATCGATTACGCGATCCACATCCGCAGGCTGGACCTCTTTGTCACGAATAGCCACAATACCGTGGGAATTAAGGCTACGAATATGGCTTCCGGCAATGCCTGCATAGACTGAATGCATCGAACCACCGGACATTAATTCTGCTTCTTCGATGGCTCGCTCAATAGAATTAACCGTGGCTTCGATATTTACCACCACGCCCTTTTTTAGGCCTCCAGAAGCATGCATACCGGTACCGATGATTTCTATATCACCATTTGGACTGATCGCTCCGACAATAGCCACCACCTTGGATGTCCCTATATCTAGAGCCACAATCATATTTTGTTCATTGGTATTAGCCATTTTATTTCCTCATTTAACAACCATCATCCGCGGACAATAGTTGCTTTCCTTGTTTGGTCTTTGTTTGCAGTTGCAACTGCTTTTGAATTTCGCCAAGCGACCGCTAGGCCGTTCGGATAACGCAGATCAATGGTTTTTATTTTTGCCGATTGCTGATGAAGATCAGATCGCCATACCATAACCAAACGTCTTATTTTTTCGCCTATATGATTTCTACCTAGAATCAGCTTGATACCGTTACTGGTTTCTATCTGCCACGCACCTAGAGCATCTAGCTCCATCTTGGCAAGCTTGAGTCCGGTAGGTAGCAGTAAATCTGCTAGTCTTTGATACTGTTTCATGACTTCTGATGAGCTGCCAAATTCAGCGTTCATCAGAGGTAGATTAGACAGGTGACTATTATCTTTGATGGTTAATTTGTCACCTGCTCGGTTGAGAAAGGAATCATCGCCCCAACGAGCAATAGGAACTTCTTCAATCACATTAATCTGTAAATTAGCGGGCCACTGTCGCTGGATACTAACCTCTGCTACCCAGGGGTGCTGATGCAGAACGTCCTGCAGCGATCTTAGGTCAATAGTTATAAAGCCACCACTGATCTGACCGTTAACCAATTCAATAAATTGCTGCTGCTCAATATATCTAAAATCACCCTCTATGCTGACTTTGGCAATGGGTTTATCTAGATGATTAATAGCCAGCACCGCACCATAGGCAATGGCACAAAATAACATCACTGTTATTAGGGTACTGAGGTTATCGAGCAAGCTTTCAATAAAGCTACCAGAATCTTGGCTAGTTGTTTTATGGCTCTGCTGTGTTGAACGATTCATTAGAGTGACCCCTCCAATATAGCGCGAACAACATCTTCAAATTTTAGTCCTGCTGCTAGTCCAGCCATAGGTACAAGACTATGACTGGTCATACCGGGGACTGTATTAACTTCGAGCAGGTTAAATCTGCCGTTTTGGTCAGCCATCACATCAACCCGACCCCAGCCGCGACCGCCAATACTGTTAAATGCGTCAATACTTAATTGAGCTAACTCTTTTTCCCGTTCGACATCTAAACCTGAGGGGCAGAAATATTCGGTTTTATCCGAATGATATTTTGCCTCATAGTCATAAAATGTCGCATTAGCTTGGATTCTAATTGAGGGCAGTGCCTTACCATCCAAAATAGCCACGGTGTATTCATCACCTGTCAGCTGCGGCTCAGCAAGTACTTTGGCGTCATATTGAGCCGCCAACTGCCATGCCTGCTCTAACTGCTGTGCCGATTTAGCGATACTCATACCCACACTCGACCCTTCACAGGCTGGCTTAACAACCACTGAGCCACCCAGCTGATTCATGGTTGCCTGCCAATCAGTACTCTGGTTAAGTGCAGAAAAATCTGTTGTGGCTAAGCCAATACCTTTCCATAGCTGCTTGCAACGCAATTTATCCATAGCCAATGCTGATGCCATTACGCCGCTACCGGTGTAGGGTATTTTTAGGTATTCCAATGCACCCTGAAGGGTTCCGTCTTCACCCCCAGGACCATGTAATGCAATAAAGGCGCGATCAACATTCGCCTTAGCGATAGCGTCAAATGCATTTTCTTTGATATCGATGGCAACTGTTTCTACCCCCAATAATTCAAGGGCCTGAATAATTGCTGCTCCGGTTAGCAGTGAAATTTCACGCTCCGATGAGGTACCGCCATAGAGCACAGCAACTCTGCCAAAATGAGTGAGACTAGCGGTCATTTGCTATCTCCTTTGATCGGCTGCAGCTGACTTTCTTTGAGCATAGATACCAACTTGGTGACACTGCCGGCGCCCTGGGTCAAAACGATATCATCAGGTTTAACCTGACTGGCCACGAGATTAGGGATATCTGCCATAGACTCCACATATAGGGGATCTATACCATCTCGCTGACGAATGCTATTGCATAAATTCTTGCTACCCGCACCCACTATGGGCTCTTCGCCAGCAGCGTAAACTTCAAGAATCATCAGTACATCAACTTCAGAAAGAACCTGCACAAAGTCTTCGTATAAATCTCTGGTTCGACTGTAGCGATGAGGTTGGAAAATCATAACCAGCCGTTTATCTGGCCAACCATCGCGAACTGCATCAATGGTTGCCTTAAGTTCTGTAGGATGATGACCATAGTCATCCACCAACATCGCTTTGCCCACCGCTGAATTATTTTCAACGGGGTATTCAGCGATGATTTCGAAACGACGACCAACCCCACAGAATTTTTCTAATCCGCTAATAATTGCCTTATCTTCAATACCCTCATCGCTTGCTACAGCAATCGCTGCTGCTGCATTTAAGGCGTTATGACGCCCTGGGATCTGCATGCGAATAGATAGAGTCGGTCGGTTGTCAGGTCGATTAATCTCAAACTCAGCAAGGCCGTTGACCATAGCAAACTGCTCTATGCGGTACATCGCATCCTCACTAAAACCATAGGTCAATGTGGGACGACCAATACGGGTAATCAATTCTCTAATTACAGGGTCATCGATACAGACAATAGCTAAGCCATAGAACGGTAGGTTGTGTAAAAATTCAATATAGGTAGTTTTTAATTGTTCAAAATCGAAACCATAGGTTTCCATATGATCGGGCTCTATATTAGTCACTACAGAGACCATTGGCTGGAGATGTAAAAACGATGCATCACTTTCATCAGCTTCTGCAATAAGGTAACGACTATCACCCAATTTAGCATTGGTCCCCGTTCGATTAACACGCCCTCCCACAATAAAGGTTGGGTCGCGACCATCCTCAGCAAAAACAGCAGCGATTAAACTGGTTGTGGTTGTTTTACCATGGGTACCTGCAACCGCCACACCATGGCGATAGCGCATTAATTCTGCAAGCATTTCTGCCCGCCTTACCACCGGTATTGCAAGCTCAAAGGCCGCTGCTATTTCAGGGTTTTCTAGAGTCACCGCTGAGGATTTAACCACCACATCGGCACCTTCAATATGGCTCTTATCATGACCTTTAAAGAATTTGACACCATTGGTCTGTAGACGCTTTATCGTTGCGCTAACATTGAGATCAGAACCAGAAATTTGATAGCCCTGATTAAGTAGCACCTCGGCAATACCACTCATACCACTGCCGCCAATACCTACAAAATGAATACGACGAATACGGCGCATTTCTGGTGGCTGAAAGCCTATTTTATTATCCATTGGCAACCTCCAAACAAACCTCAGCAACACGTTCAGCGGCACCCAATTTGGCAATTGTTTTTGCACACTGAGACATGGCGACACATTGATCTCTGTTATTGGCAATCTGCTTTATATAGTCGGCTAATTTTTCAGCGGTTAAATTTGATTCCGACAGCATCTCAGCCGCACCAGAATCCACCAGCCATTGACCGTTAACAGTCTGGTGATCGTCGATAGCAAAAGGGAAAGGAATCAAAAAGGCGCCTAATCCAACTGCAGTTAGCTCAGCCACCGTCAGCGCACCTGAGCGGCAGATAACAAAGTCAGCCCATGCATAGGCTTGGTCCATTTTATCAATGAAGGGAACAATACTGATGGCTGACGAATTAATATCATGACCCTGCTCTAGGTATAGGTTTTGGGTAAGCTCAAGGTGTTTATCACCCACCTGATGAAGAACTTCAGGCCTGTGCTGGCTGTCAATTGCTGCCAGTGCCCGGGGTATTATTTTGTTAATTGCCAAGGCACCCCGACTACCGCCTAAAACAAGCACACGTAGTGGGCCTGATCTATTTACAAGTCGATCTGAATCATGGTGTAAAGCAGCTATTTCTGATCGAATTGGATTGCCACACCACTCAGCCTGTTTAAATGTATTTGGAAATCCCTGCATTATTTTTGTAGCTAACTTGGCAGAGAGTTTATTGGTTGTTCCCGCTACAGAATTTTGTTCGTGAATAACCAGTGGTATGCCTTTTAATTTTGCGGCGACTGCGCCAGGACCCGAGGCAAAACCACCCATACCTAATACAACTGATGGATTGAATTGGCTGATAACCGAGCAGGCCTGCAGTACTGAGGACAGCAATTTAAAAGGCGCCCTTAAAAGTGCTAACAAACCACGACCTCGCAGCCCTTCAATATTTAAATAATTTAAATCAATTCCACGCTGAGGGATCAATTGAGATTCAATACCTTTGCGCGTACCCAACCAGGAAACATCGATATTATTTGCCATCAATATTTCAGCAACTGCTAGGGCTGGGAATACATGGCCACCGGTTCCGCCGGCCATGATCATGACTCGGGAATGATTGGACTGTGCTCTATCGCTCATAGCCAGACCTCCCCAAAACAGTTTTAGTGCGCTCTAACTCATGACTTAGCCGCAGCATCATGCCTAACATGGCACAACAAACTAACAGGCTACTGCCGCCATAACTAATAAATGGCAGAGTAAGACCTTTGGTAGGCAACAGCCCTGCATTTACGCCTAGGTTAATAAATGCCTGACCACTAAGAATGAGACCAAAACCTATTAATACATAGGCGGCATACCAATTTTGACGGCTTATAGCTTTTTTGCCGAGATGCATGATACGCACTACAAAAAAACTATATAAGAACAGCAGGAATATAACGCCAACAAAGCCAAATTCTTCGGCATAGATGGCAAATACAAAGTCTGTGTGTGCATCGGGTAAATAGAGCATTTTTTGCACTGACTGACCCAGGCCAACACCGAATAACTCACCTCGACCAAAGGCAATTAAAGACTGCGTTAGCTGGTAACCAGAATCAAACTTGTCTGACCATGGATCCAAATAGGCGGTTAACCGCGCCATACGATAGGGTGCTGCAGTAGCCATTACCCAGAAAGATAATGCGGCTAACACTAAGACTGACAAAAATTGACGAATATGCGAGCCACCTAAAAACAGCATCACCATAAAGGTACAGCCCAAAACCCCTACTGACCCAAAATCAGGCTCAAGAATAAGCAGTATTGAAAGCACCATGACCACGGCCATTAATTTAAGAAACTGCGGCCAGCTGTCACTAAGAGTATCTCGATATCTTTCCAGTTGCGCGGCAAGGAAAATAACCGTAGCCACTTTAACAAACTCAGAAACCTGCAGCGTAAATCCACCCACACCTAACCAGCGGCGACTGCCATTAAGATTTAGCCCAACGCCGGGAACAAGTACCGCAATAAGCAGAAGAATAGATAATAGTATCCATGCGAGACTGTATTTCGACCAGACTGTTGGCGAGGTATAAAAGCCCACAGCAATAGCGCCCATACTCAACAGAAGATAGGCGAAATGCCGCTTAACAAAATAAAATTGATCATCAAATCTATGCTCAGCATAACTAAATGATGAGGACGCCACCATAATTAAGCCGATAGACAATAATGACATTGCTGGCACTAAAAGCTTACTATCAACGTACCAGCTGTCGTTTCTCTGAGCCATTGTTTTCAAGGGTATTGATTGACTCATTGGACACTTCCTTGAGCCGATGCCATGGCATCTACCGCTTCAATAAAACAATGCCCGCGATGCTCGAAGCCGTCAAACATATCGAAGCTTGCACAGGCAGGTGATAACAACACCGTGTCGCCAGATTCAGCGGCTTGATGACAGCTAAATAGGGCTGACTGCATAGAATCAACTATTTCAATTTCAACGCAATCATTTAGCGCCGATCTTATTTGATCTGCGTCTTCACCGATTAAGATAACGCGCTTAACAACCTTTTTAGCGGCTTTCTGTAATACTGAAAAATCTTGACCCTTGGCCTGACCACCAGCAATAAGAATAATATTTTTATGGTCTTTAGCACCAAACCCCTTGAGCGCGGCAACAGTTGCCCCCACGTTGGTGGCTTTTGAATCGTTAATATAGACTACCGAATCTATCGTTCGAACAGTCTGGCAGCGATGGGGCAAGCCTTTAAATACTTTCAAGGTATCCAGCATGCTCTGCATGGGCAGATCAACACAATAACCCAGGGATAATGCCGCCAGTGCATTAGCAATGTTATGAGAGCCCTTTAATGCAATTTGATCGATACGCATTAGGCGCTCAATGCCATAGGATAAGTAACCCTGTTCAAGCCCCTGTAATACTCCAAAACTACCAAGATCTGATTGGTTTAAACCAAAACTAATCATTGGAATTTGAGTTGAAATTAATGGTCGCGTTAAAACATCTTGACGATTCACAACCACTTTACTCGCACCGCGGAATATTCGATGCTTAGCTGTATGGTAATCCTGAAGATTATTGTATCGATCAAGATGATCAGGGCTGATATTTAATAATCCAGCAATAGCACCACGGCTATCATTCAATAATTCTAGCTGAAAGCTAGATACCTCAATCACATAGAGTTCATTACGTTGATCGAGAAGCTCTAGCATCGGCGTACCCAGATTGCCGCCCACTGCAGTTATTAAACCGCTGTCTTTGGCCATTTGAGCCACAAGCTCTGTGACTGTGCTTTTGCCATTAGAGCCTGAAATAAGAACCACCGGCGCCTTAGCCTGTTCGAGGAATAATTCAAGGTCACCCAGTAACTCAACACCTTTCTCTTTAGCTGCAACCAAAGCGGGTTCATTCAGTGAAATACCTGGGCTCACAATCAAGCGGTTGTATCGGCAAAGAAATTCGGCATCAAATGCACCTGTGACAATCTCAGCCTTTGAATACTCCTTTGAAACAGCCGCTAAATTGGGGGGCTCATTACGACTATCCGCAAGATCAAATGCTATATCCTGTGCATCAAAAAAGGCAGCCACGGAGAGACCCGTAGCTCCCATGCCAAGGATTGCAGTTTTGCGATTAGTTACAATAATTTCGGCCACTTATTTTTCCAACCCTTAACGTAACTTTAAAGTTGCCAGTCCGATAAGGACTAACATCACAGTAATTATCCAGAAGCGCACAATGACTCGCGGCTCTGGCCAACCTTTTAATTCATAATGATGATGCAGGGGCGCCATTCTAAAAATGCGCTTACCGGTTAATTTGTATGAGCCGACCTGTAAAATCACTGATAGGGTCTCAATCACAAAAACACCGCCCATAATCATTAATACAATTTCTTGACGAACTATGACCGCAATCACGCCTAGTGCAGCGCCTAATGCCAGTGAGCCTACATCGCCCATAAACACCATAGCGGGATAGGTGTTAAACCACAGAAAACCCAGTCCGGCACCACAGATAGCCGCAGTGAAAATCAATAACTCGCCAGCACCGGCTATGTATGGAATATGTAGATAGCCCGCAAATTGAAAGTTACCGGTTAGGTAAGCAAAGATACCTAGGGCACCGGCAACAAGTACCGTGGGCAAAATTGCCAAACCATCAAGGCCATCGGTTAAATTCACCGCATTACTGGTTCCAACAATCACGAAATAGGCCAATACAACAAATAACGGGCCCAAATAAATAGCTACATCCTTGAAGAATGGAACAATTAGTTCCAAATCAGCAGGACTCTGTGCGTTGTCGTATAGAAAAATAGCTGCCGCAAGCCCTACCACTGATTGCCAGAAATACTTCCAACGACCAGGCAATCCACGAGGATTTTTTTCTACCACCTTGCGGTAGTCATCAACCCAACCAATGAGTCCAAAGAAAAAAGTCACCGCCATAACCACCCAGACATAGCGATTACTCAAATCTGACCATAGTAAGGCACTCACAAATATAGCTATTAAAATCAACGAGCCACCCATGGTCGGCGTGCCCGCTTTTTCAAGATGGCTTTTCGGTCCATCTGAACGAATAGCCTGACCCATCTGCAATCGATTCAGTAACCGAATCACCTTAGGGCCCGCAATTAAACTAATAAGCAAGGCAGTTAACACCGCAAAAATGCCGCGAAGGGTTAAATACTGAACCACAGAAAATGGTTTATAAAAGTCACTTAAATATTCAGCAAGCCATAACAGCATTAGCTTTTCTCCTTGTTAGAAAGCATTGTCACTACTTCCTCCATACCAGAACTTCGCGACCCTTTTACTAGCAGGGTTACCTTTGATTTTTTTGCACAGACATCGTTTAAAGTAGCCATTAATGCCTGCTTATCTGAAAAATGATTACCACCGAATGCATCGCTAGCGACCGCACTTAAAACGCCTACCGAATAAAGCGCCTCAATGCCCTTTTCTGCAGCATAGCGACCAATTTCACCATGCATTTCCATAGCCTTTTCGCCCAACTCTGCCATATCCCCCATCACTAACAGGCGATAGCCCTGTGTATTAGCCAGCACATCAATAGCTGCCATAAAAGAATCTGGATTGGCGTTGTAGGTATCATCGAATAGCGCGACATTATCGGTTAACTGATGAAGATTAAGTCGACCAGCAACAGGCTTCACCGCAGTTAATCCCATCACGATTTGATCAAGAGATACACCAGCGGCTATACAGCAGGCGGCGGCAGCAACGGCATTTTTAACTGAATGGATTCCAGGCACAGGTAAGGTCACTGATTTTCTAGCCTTGCCATTACATAGATCAAACTGACAACAACCTGTATCCAAAACGCAGATATTCTCAGCGACTACATCTGCATTATTCTGTTCGGTAGAAAAAGTTAGGCATTGCTTATCCGAAAACTCAGTCAACCAAGCATCTGACCAGCCAAGGTCCAAATTAATAACTGCAGTCCCAGAGGGCTTAAGACCTCTGTAAATTTCCGACTTGGCAGTGGCTACACCCTGAATTGAACCGAAACCTTCAATATGTGCGTGCTGAATATTATTGACCAGAGTCACATCGGGACGCGCAATATCGCATAGGTAAGAAATTTCACCTATTGCGCTTGCACCCATCTCAATAACCGCAAAATCAGTATCAGTGGGCATCGAAAGCAATGTTAATGGCACACCAATATGATTATTTAAATTACCCTCAGTGGCATGAACCTTCGATTCCTGGCCCAATATAGACGCAATCATCTCTTTGACAGAAGTTTTTCCACTACTGCCCGTAATTGCAATTAATGGCCCGTTAAGAAGCTCGCGCTTCATATGCGCCAACTGCCCCAAGGCGGCCGTTGTATCTTCAACAACCCACTGAGGAATCGGCAAATTTTTATTAGGTTTCGAAACCACTAACCCGCAGGCAAGGGTGGTAACCTCTTCAAGAAATTCATGGGCATCAAAACTTTCACCTTCAAGCGCTACAAATAACTGACCATCAGATATTTTGCGACTATCAATTGAAACCTGAGAAAACCCACAGTCTGGATTTAATAACGTACCACCAAAGGCTAATGCGGCGTCAGTTAGGCGCAATTCTGTCATCATGAGACACCGCCTTTGTTGTGATGCTCGCGCGAGGCTAGCACAGCCTCTAAAGCAATTAATGCCTCTTGCTGATCACTAAAGGACAATCGAGTATCGCCTATAATCTGGTAGTCTTCATGGCCCTTGCCAGCAATTAGGATAATATCTTGGCTTTCTGCCTGCATAATACTGGTTGAAATAGCACGCCTGCGATCTAGCTCAACGTTAACATCACCATCGATCCCTTCAATGATTTGCTCAGCAATCTGCTCGGGTTGCTCAAACCGCGGATTATCATTGGTAACAATAATTCTATCTGCGTATTGATCAGCAATTTTTCCCATTTCAATTCGCTTACCCGTATCGCGATTTCCACCACAGCCAAATACCAACCATAACTGCCCCAAACAATAGGGCTTAATTGCCTGAAGCGCTTTCTCGAGGGCGTCTGGCGTATGAGCATAGTCGATTATTACCTGAGGCTCTGCGCTAACAGATACTGACTGCATACGACCGGGCGCAGCCTGCAACTCGGGTAACAACTGCAAGCAATTCTCTAGGGTTACACCTCGAGCGCAGGCCGCTGCAACAACTGCCAATAAATTACTGAGATTAAAGCTACCGATAAGACTAGAGATTATTTCACCCTCGCCCCATGGGGTCACAAGCTGAGCGCGAATACCTGAAGCGTCTAAATCAATCTTCTGACAATGAATATCTGCTACCTGATTATCCAAACTAAAGGTAATTAGCTGCATGGCTGATGGCAAATTAGCGGCTATTTCTACGCCCACAGCATCATCTAAATTAATAATTGCAGTTTGCACTGAAGGTAATTCAAAAAGGCGAGCCTTGGCGGCCGCATAACTCTCTAAATCTGGGTGATAATCTAGGTGGTCACGACTTAAATTGGTGAACACCGCAATATCAATCTCAATAGACTCTAGGCGACACTGCACTAAACTATGCGATGAGGCCTCCAGTGCAACAGATTGTGTACCGTTCATTGCTAATTCAGCCATTATTCTTTGCACTGATACTGCATCTGGCGTAGTTAACTGAATATCACCCGAACGCTTAGCTTTAAATAATTGATCTGAGGTATTTGAACACTGCGGCTCGGCAACGCCATAACCGGTAGTGCCAATAAAAGAAGATTTTTGCTGCTCACCCAAGACCTTAGCTTTGGCCAATAGTTGGGCATATAACAGGGAGCAGGTGGTTTTTCCATTAGTGCCGGTAAAGGCAACGACATCCATATCATGAGATGGATTACCATAAAACCGCCCAGCGATTTCAGACAATCGAGAGGACAGCTGATTAATGGCTACAACGGGAACTGATAGGCGACTTTGATCAACCAAAAGCTCTGACTGCGCCTCTACTAAAACAGCCACAGCCCCAGATCCAATAGCTTGCTCAATATAATGAGACCCATCTGTTTGAGTACCCTTTAAGGCAACAAAACAATCACCCTGTTTAACCAATCGACTATCAATGGTTATACCGCTAACAGAAACAGTTGAATTCAGGGTATTCATCGAAAATCCCTCTACAAGGATTTCTAGTGATAAAAAATATTTTTTAGCCAGCGTCATCATGACTCCCCTCGCAGCACCGCATCTGAGCGCTTCACTATGGGGCCATTAGCCTTGACCTGATCTGGTGTCACCTGCATTAGGCGCAACGCATTTCCTGTAACCTCAGAAAAAACCGGGGCCGCAACTACACCGCCAAAGTAATCTCCTTGGCTGGGCTCGTCGACAACCACAACGGTTACCAAACGTGGATTATCAATAGGAGAAAAGCCCGCAAAGGCAGACATATAAACTCTCTCATGGTAACCGCCTGCACTATTTGGCTTGTGCAATGTACCGGTTTTTCCGCCTACCGAATAACCTTTAATAGTCGCTCGATTGCCTGTCCCTTTTTTGCCTGTGGCCGCATGAAGCATGTAACGCATTTCATCGGCTATGCCTTCATCGATAATTCTTACGCCCTCTGGGGCTGAGTCCACCGGTAACAAAGAAACCTCTTTACGCACGCCATTACTAGCCAATACTCCATAGGCTCGGGCCAACTGTAACGAAGAAGCGCTTAAACCATAACCAAAGGAAAAAGTTGCCTGTGTAACAGAATCCCAGCGACGATGTGCCGGCAGGCTACCGCTGGTTTCACCGGGGAAACCACTGCCAACGTTTTCACCAAACCCGACACGCTCAAATAACTCTCGGGTTTCATTGGGGTTTAACTGCAAAGCAATCTTCGAAGTCCCTACATTACTGGATTTAGAGATAATGCCGGCAAGATCCAGTAATCCATAATTTCTTTGGTCTTTCAGTTCTTTGTAATCAACTTTCAAATAGCCCGGATGGGTATCAATAGTTGTATTAGGCTCAAATTTACCGCTTTCTAAGGCCGCTAAAATGGTAAATGGCTTAACCGTAGAGCCCGGCTCCATAATATCGGTCATGGCTCGATTTCTCACCGAACCCGGAATTAACTTTGAACGATCATTGGGGTTAAAGGAAGGTTGATTGACCATGGCTAATACTTCACCCGTCTCAACATCCAGCACCACCACCGAGCCAGACTTAGCATTATGCTTGTCTACCGCTTTTTTAAGTGCGCGGTGAGCGGCATACTGAATTCGCAAATCAATACTCAGTCGCAAATTTTCACCGGCGTGCGCCGGCTTAATCAGCGAGAGATCCTTAATCACGCGACCCTTATTGTCTTTGATGACTTTTTTAGACCCTGCTTTACCGGTCAACCATTCGTTATACGCAAGCTCCATGCCCTCAATGCCTACTTCATCAATATTGGTAAAACCCACTAACTGTGAGGTCACTTCACCGGCTGGATAAAAGCGTTTAAACTCCTGACGACCCTCAATACCCGATATACCCAAATCCAGAACACGTTGAGCCTCGTTTACTGGGAGCTGTCTGGCTAAATACATAAATGATTTATTGCGATATCTTTTAAGGCGCGCGCTAAGCTGTGGAAAACTCACCTCCAGCGCATTAGATAATTTTATGAGATCTTCTTCAGAGGCCAGCTTATTAACTAGCTTTGGGTTGGCAATCAGCGAGGTCACTGGCGTACTTACCGCAAGAGGCTCACCATTGCGGTCAGTAATAAGTCCACGATAAGCAGGAATTGGCACACGACGAATAGATCGCGCATCGCCCTCATCCTGAAGAAAATCAACACCAAACTCTTCATCGGGCATGATTTGTAACTGAGCTATATGGGTGGCAAGCAAAATCGGCAGAGAGAAAAGCCCCGACATTACTAAAAAGTAACGCCATCTGGGGATTAACTTTTGCGACTGTTGCTGGGTCACATTTTTACCTTTGCCTTAAAAAAATAGAGCTTTACGCCCGCGTATTTTTATTATTGTCGTACCATAATTATTTCACTGGCCTCTGGCGTACGCATATTTAACTCGTCTGCCGCCATACCCTCTACTCGTTGCAATGAACCCACTGCACTTTGCTCTAGAAGGTATCTGCCATACTCAACCTGTAACTGGTTTCCCTCTCGCTGCATTGCCGTCAACTGACCATAGGTCTGACGATAGGTGTGACTGTAATGAGTTACCGCCAATGCACTGGCAACGACTGCTAGCCACAACAAACCAATTTTTACGACGCTAAAATCAGACATCTGATCAAGCTACTCGTTCCGCGATACGCATTACCGCACTGCGCGATCGCACGTTGTTTTCTACCTCAATCGCTGCTGGCTTGATGGCCTTACCTACCTTGACCAACCGAACACCGCGATCTACATCAGGAATCGGTATATTCTTTGGCAATTTAAGCCCACGTTCCTGATCGCGAATAAAACGCTTTACTCGTCGATCTTCCAAAGAGTGAAAACTTATCACTACCAATCTGCCGCCTACTGTCAGGCTATCGATAACCTGTTGCAGTAAATCTTCTAAATCAGCTAATTCACGATTAATAAAAATTCTTATTGCCTGAAATGCTTTGGTTGCAGGGTGCTTGCCCCGCTCCCATGCTGGGTGCGCATCAGCTAATATTTTGGCTAACTGCACGGTTCGCTCAATCGGCTTTTCAGCACGCTCTCGCACTATGGCCGCCGCCATTCTTCTTGCAAAACGCTCTTCACCATATTCCTTAATCACCTTAGAAATATCCTGCTCATCTGCTGAGGCCAACCATTCAGCTGCCGACAAGCCCTTGCTGGTATCCATTCGCATATCCAAAGGACCATCACGCAAAAAACTAAAGCCTCGCTCAGCTACATCCAGTTGCGGGGAAGAAACACCCAAATCCAACAGAACACCCGCGACCTCTCCATACTTGCCCGCCTGCTTAACAATCTCTGCAAGCTCAGCAAAACTAGCATGCACTAAGGTTAATCGATCTTCCTTTGCAAATCGGGCCTGTCCCGCTCCAATTGCATCCAAATCTTTATCAATAGCGATAACCGAGCCCTTCTCCGACAGTCTCGATAACAGCTCAGCCGTATGTCCGCCTCGACCAAAGGTGCCATCTATATATAAACCGTCTGCATCAATCGCTACGCCATCAACAGCCTCTTTCAAAAGCACCGTTGAATGCTCGGCCGCACTCGCCTCTTCGGCGCTAAACCCGTCTACCATGATAGGTTTTTAAGTGCGTCGGACATGCTTTCTTTGTCCATAAGCATTTCGCGATAAGTTGCCTGGGATTTCTCGCGCTCTGCATTCCAGTTAGCTTCAGACCAAATTTCTAAGCGCTGAGTTCGCCCCACTAACACAAGTTTTTTATCAAGCTCCGCATAACCACGCAACTCGGTAGGAATCAAAATACGACCACTGCCATCAACCTGTAGATCTTTTGCCTGACCCACAACAAACCGACTGAGCATTTCGCCTAAATCGTCCATAGCAGGGAGTGCCGCAACTTTTTCCTCAAAATTTTTCCATTCGGGTAATGGCGAGAGTGTTAAGCAGGGGGATTTCATATCGATAGTGATCACCAGCTCGCTTTTGCAAACTGTATCCAGCAGGGCGCGATATCGAGTCGGAATTGCCATCCGCCCCTTCGCGTCCATATTGATTGGATCACTACCTCTAAACATTTTTTACCCTTTGACTCCACTTTAGACCAAAAAAGATACACTTTTTGCCACTTTTACCCACAAATAGAGATTAAGATCAGCGGGCTACAATGTCAAGGCGAATAGAAGGGAAAAAAACTAATAAAATCAGTTAGTTCCGATAGGGTTGATAGGTGCCTGAAAGGGGGTTAAAAATTAACAAATATAAAACAGTTAGCTAAGACAGCAACTTAAAGTAACTTCTAGCTTTTGGCGGCTTTAAGAATATTTAGGTCTATAAAAAATATTTTATATTCCTTATAGGGATTAAAAAAGCTTCTTTACTGACTAGTTTTGATAGTTTAAAAAAACTTAAAAAAATAAGGTTGAGTTGGCCGATAAGCCGGGTTCTGTCGAGGACAATCATTCATCTGGGATAAACGTCACCGCTTACCTCAAGCGACCTACCCATTTCCAACGCGGATCACGCCTTATGGAAACCTATTTGGTCTTGCTCCGAGTGGGGTTTACCTTGCCGTTGACTGTTACCAGCAACGCGGTGCGCTCTTACCGCACCCTTTCAGCCTTACCTGTTCTCCTTGCGGAGCCATCGGCGGTCTACTCTCTGCTGCACTTTCCGTAGGCTTTCGCCCCCCAGGCGTTACCTGGCACTCTATCCTATGGAGCCCGGACTTTCCTCTGTAATACACCCTTTCAAACGCAAGCGAATGATCGAGAAATTACTACAGCGATTGCCTGGCCAACTCGGACGCAAGGGTAACATGTGAATCACTAAGAAAATAGCGGAATAATTAGCTTTCTTTTAACAGCGGATGGTCTGCGGGCAGCTGGCGGGAAATCCACAGTGCCAACTTATGACGCATATTAGGGTCACTAATTTGATCCTTAGCGAGGGGCTGAATAAGCTTATCTTCCACCAGTACCTTGTAAATAAATTCCACTTTAAGCTTAACCGAATCATGGGATTCGATCTTACCGTAAGCGCGCTTCTGCGCGTACACCGCTCCTATTTGCAGTGCTTTTTTAACCAATTCTGGTTCGTTTAGAATTTTATTCATAATTAACCCTTAGCTGAGATTAATAAGTTTAGTCTACAAAAACTCTCGCATTTCTAAATAGTCGCATCCAGCCACTATCCTCACCCCAATCCTCAGGGTGCCAAGAATTTACAACAGTTCGAAAAACCCGCTCCGGATGAGGCATCATTAAGGTTGCCCGCCCGTCCGTTGAGGTTACACCAGTAATTCCATCAGGGGAACCATTGGGGTTAGCGGGGTACTTGGACGCCACCGATAAATTATTTTCTAAGTAGCGCATGGCAATTTGATTAGACTGCTGCAGGCTACTCAGCGCTTGTGTATTAGCAAATTCAGTACGGCCCTCACCATGAGATACCGCAATTGGCATATAGGAACCCGCCATACCCTGCATAAGAATTGAGGGCGACTCTTCCACTCTTACCAGTGAAAAACGCGCTTCAAATTGCTCGGACAGATTGCGTACAAATCGCGGCCAAAGCTCAGCACCCGGTATAAGGGTTTTAAGATTTGACAGCATCTGGCAACCATTACACACACCTAAACTAAAAGTTTCTGGACGATGGAAAAATTGCTCAAACTGATCGCGCAGCTGACTATTAAATAATACTGTTTTGGCCCAACCCTCGCCAGCACCTAAGACATCACCATAGGAGAAACCACCACAGGCCACCAGGCCAGAGAAATCTTGCAGTGATTGGCGCTCAGCAAGCAGGTCGCTCATATGCACATCCACCGCACTAAAGCCTGCGCGATCAAAGGCAGCCGCCATTTCTAAATGACTGTTAACACCCTGCTCACGCAGAATAGCCATTTTCGGTTTTGCGCCTTTCTGAATATAGGGCGCACTGATATCTTCAGCGGGGTCGTAGCTAAGCTTAGCAGATAAGCCCACATCAGCTTTGGCAATGCGATCAAACTCTTCTTTGACGCAATCGGCATTATCTCGGCGCGAAGCGATTTGATAAGAGGTACGACTCCAATGTTCTTGCAAATCAGCCCGAGTTTTAGAGAACAACAGATCGCCATCGCGACTAATATCGATACTATCGGCCTTATTCACAGTACCCAAGGCATAGGCCTGAATATTAGCCTGTGTAAACTGCTCTACCACCTCAGTTGCGTGATCACTGTGCACCTGAACAACCGCACCTAGCTCTTCATTAAATAAAACCGCTAAATCATCATTATCCAAAGCACCAATATCTACAGAAACACCGGTATGCCCGGCAAAGGCCATTTCGGCGAGGGTAGTAAACAACCCACCATCAGAACGATCGTGGTAGGCCAATAATTTATCTTCTTCTAGAAGCGCCTGAATAGTATTAAAAAAGGCTTTTAGGCTTTCGGCATCGTCAACATCCGGTGCCACGCTACCCATCTTAGAATAAACCTGCGCCAAAATTGAGCCACCTAAGCGATTGGCACCGGCACCCAAATCAATCAAAATTAACTGGGTTTCATCCGCAATATCCTGCAACTGAGGTGTCACCGTTTTGCGCACATCAGTCACCGGTGAAAAGCCGGTAATAACCAGTGATAAAGGCGCAGTCACTGACTTATCTTCACCCTGATCCTGCCATGCAGTGCGCATGGACATACTGTCTTTACCCACTGGCACTGTAATACCTAATTTGGGACAGAGATCCATTCCCACCGCTTCAACGGTACGATAGAGTTTTTCATCTTCACCTGCTGAGCCGGCAGCACACATCCAGTTAGCAGAGAGTTTAATATCTTTAATATCAGCGATTCGGGTAGAGCAAATATTAGTAATCGCCTCACCAATCGCCATGCGACCCGATGCCGGGGCATTGATTAACGCCAACGGGGTGCGCTCACCCATGGCCATGGCCTCACCTGCATAACTATCAAAGGTCACTGTAGTTACCGCACAGTCAGCTACAGGTACCTGCCAAGGGCCTACCATCTGATCGCGAGCCACCATACCAGTTACGGAGCGGTCACCAATGGTAATCAAGAAACTTTTACTGGCCACAGCTGGGTGCTGAAGCACCCGAACCACCGCCTCGTTAATATTTAAATACTGCGCACCAAAATCATCACCTGCTAGTTCTAACTTTTCAGCTGAACGATGCATTTTTGGCGCCTTGCCAAAGAGCACGGACATCGGTAAATCAACGGGATTATTATCAAACTGCTGATCTGTTACCTTAATCGCTTTTTCTTCAGTGGCCTCACCTACCACAGCAAATGGGCATCTTTCACGCTGACAGATAGCTTCAAAACGCTGAATATCTTCAGGCTTAACCGCCAAAACGTAGCGCTCCTGAGCCTCATTACACCAGATTTCTACCGGTGACATTCCTGGCTCATCATTGGGCACTTTTCTCAAATCAAACACACCACCAGTACCGCCATCCTTGACTAGCTCAGGTAATGCATTGGAAAGACCACCTGCCCCCACATCGTGGATAAAGGCAATCGGGTTAGTATCCCCTAACTGCCAGCATTGATCGATCACTTCCTGACAGCGACGCTCGATTTCAGGGTTTTGACGTTGCACCGAGGCAAAATCTAAATCTGCAGAACTACTACCCGTAGTCATACTAGAGGCCGCACCGCCCCCTAAACCAATTAACATAGCTGGTCCACCCAGCACCACTAATTTTGCACCGGGCTCAAATTCAGGTTTATCAATATGGTCTTCACGAATATTGCCGTAGCCACCGGCAATCATTATGGGCTTGTGATAACCGCGACGCTCACCGGAAAAATCAGCTTCAAATGTACGAAAATAACCACAAAGATTAGGTCGGCCAAATTCATTATTAAACGCCGCACCACCAATGGGGCCCTCAACCATAATATCCAAGGCCGATACGATACGATCAGGTTTGCCGTAATCTTCTTCCCATGGCTGAGTGTAGTTAGGGATCTGTAGGTTAGACACAGTAAAGCCAACTAAGCCGACTTTTGGCTTGGAGCCACGACCTACTGCACCCTCATCGCGAATTTCTCCACCAGAGCCAGTACCCGCGCCAGAAAAAGGTGCAATAGCAGTTGGGTGGTTATGGGTTTCAACTTTCATCAACAGATGAACTGGTTCCTGCGAGTAACCATATTCTTTAGACACTGGGTCAGGATAAAAACGGCCGCCCATACTGCCAGCAACCACAGCGGCATTGTCAGAATAGGCAGAGAGTACATTTTCGCCACCCAATTTATGGGTATTGCGAATCATACCAAACAGACTGTTTGGCTGGTCTTCTCCATCTAAGGTCCAGCTAGCATTAAAGATCTTGTGCCGACAATGTTCCGAGTTTGCCTGCGCAAACATCATTAATTCCGCATCGGTAGGATTTCGTCCTAGCCCCTGAAAACTAGAGACCAAATAATCAATTTCATCATCCGCCAAGGCCAAACCTAGGGATATATTTGCCTCTTTCAGCGCCTTAACACCACCGGTCATGATATCCACTTCAGTTAGAGGTGCCGGCTGATGCTGTACGAAAAGGGTTTGCGCCTGTTGCAGTTCGTTAAATACAGTTTCAACCATGCGATCATGAAGCAGATCAGCTACATCATTTAACTGCTGGCCTGATAATGGCTCAGTAGATTCAATGTAGTACGCCGTGCCGCGCTCGATACGCAAAACACTCTGCAACCCACAGTTGTGAGCAATATCGGTAGCCTTACTAGACCATGGCGAAATAGTACCCGGTCGAGGTACAACTAGAAGTAACTGGCCACTGGTAGAAACTGCCTGCTCCATGGGCCCATACTGCATTAATGCTTTAAGCGTATCCGTGTCGTCATTTGATAGAGACTGAGTAACATACGCAAAATGCTGATATTCAGCCTTAACATCAGTGATGGTAGGAGCTGCCTGCTTTAAGCTAGCAAGCAATTTTCTTTGGCGAAAGGCAGATAAAGCGGAAGCGCCAGCAATAATAAGCATAGGAAATAAGTTCCAAAATTAAGCAGTTAAAAACAAGCCGACATTTTATCTGAAAATTATGCTTTTAGGCAGAAATAGATGAATTAGATTTCACATATTCTTAGCCACAGAGTTTAAACCATGTAAAATAATCAAAAACACCATTAACTGGCACATAAAGGCCCTGAATGGATCCGCTCCCCTCGCACATTAGAACGATCCGCAATCGCAGCATGCTCTTTGCTATTGCCCTGCTATGTTTGGCTTATATTTCTGATAGCTCACATATTAGTGATATCGAAAAAGTCATTCAACGCGGCGAATTAGTTGTTCTGACGTTGCCAGGCGCCACCACCTATTTTGAAGATGGCGATGGTAAAAATGGGTTTGAATATGTATTGGCCAAGGCATTTGCCGACAGCTTAGGTGTTGAATTAAAAGTCACTACCAAATCCACTTTATCTAGCTTGCTATTTTCGGTGGGCGGCCCACAGGGTGACTTTGCTGCAGCCAATCTCGTGAATACCGAAGATCGCGGTAAATCCTTTAAATTTTCATACCCCTATCATCAGGTTGTTCAGCAACTTATATATCGCGCCGGCGATCAGAAGCCAAAATCCTTAAGCCAACTTAAAGGTGATCTCGCTGTAATTTCTGGCTCATCTCACAGTGAAAATTTGCAGCAGCTGCGCAAGCAATTCCCCAGCCTGAAATGGCTCGAAGAAAATGATGCTGAAATGAGTGAATTAATCCGCAAAGTCCATGAGGGTGAAATCAGTTATACGGTTACCGATTCGCTGGCCTATGACATTAATCGTCATATTTACCCCAATACACGCAAAGCCTTTAATGTTTCTGCACCCCAAGCGTTAGCCTGGGTTTTCCCGAATCATGGCGATGGCACATTACTCAAAGCCGCTAACCAATTTTTACAGCTGTATACTGAGAACGGTGAACTCGATGCCATCAAGCAACAATTATTCGCTCAGACAAAACGCTTTTCAGCCGCTGATTCCAAACAACTCGGCCAGCTCGTCAGTAATCGATTACCCAAATTTGAAGACATGTTCCGCCAAGTGGCAGAAAAATATAACCTAGACTGGCATTTGGTAGCCGCCATTGCCTATCAGGAATCTCATTGGAATCCGCGCGCAAAGTCTCCCACTGGGGTTCGCGGCCTAATGATGCTCACTCTAGATACAGCCAAAGAAATGGGCGTCACAAACCGCCTTGACCCTTCGCAAAGTCTTGAAGGTGGTGTGGCCTACTTCCTGAAACTAAAGGCGCGACTACCCGAGCGCATACAGGACCCTGATCGCAGTCTGTTTGCATTAGCTGCCTACAATGTGGGCTTTGGGCATTTAGAGGATGCGCGAATCCTAGCCGTAAGAAATAATAAGAATCCGGATGTCTGGGTGGATGTCAGGGAGCACTTACCACTTCTCAGTAAAAAGAAATATTACAGCACATTAAAACGAGGTTATGCGCGCGGCAATGAGCCAGTTATCTATGTGGATAATATTCAGTACTATCGATCTTATTTGCAGCTTAATTCTGTGTCGCTGCAATCTAATCACAAAAGTAGCCAAGATAAAGAGCAAGAAAACTGGCAGCCCGTCACCCCTGACGCCCTATAAAAAATTAGCGTCGCTGCCTAAAGAAGTCTTTCATTAAAGCTCGGCATTGATCTTCTAAGATACCGCCCGTCCATTGCATCGAATGATTAAAATGATCAGACTCTAAAAGGGCTAGCTGACTGGTCAGTGCGCCAGCACGAGGCTCTGGCGCACCAAAGATAATTCGATTAATACGAGCATGAATCATAGCCCCCACGCACATGGTGCAGGGCTCAATAGTGACATACAGATCACAGCCTGCCAGTCGATAATTATCTATGTTTTTAGACGCATCGCGCAGGGCAACAATCTCCGCATGTGCTGTAGGGTCAGAGGAGCCAATAGGACAGTTATAGCCCCTACCAACCACTTCGCCATTTGCCACTACCACTGCACCCACAGGCACTTCACCCTTTTGGGCAGCCTGCTCTGCAAGCACTAATGCCTGCTGCATAAAATCGATATGATCGTCCAAAAATTGTTCCTTTTAAATACAGTCTACAATCCAAAAATAGCGTAAACTGCTTATTCCAAACAAGAGTAATTATTTAATTTCAATGTTAACTGAACCTTCAAGCCAACCGATTAATATTTATTCAGACTGGAAGGCTGAATTAAGCAACTGTATCAGTTCAATTGACCAATTATTACAACTGCTAGGCTTAAATTCAAAAGATCTAAACGCTAGCCAAATTGCCACACAAGAATTTTCCATCAAAGTGCCGCAGCACTACGCTCAATTAATGGAATACGGCAACCCAAAAGACCCCTTGCTAAAACAGGTACTTCCAGTTGAAGCTGAGCTTAAGCAAGACCCCGGCTTCAATACTGACCCAGTCAATGAATCTGAGTACAACCCCGTAGCAGGTATTGTACATAAATATCGCAATCGGGTTCTGATGATTATTAGCCCCAACTGTGCAATCAATTGTCGCTACTGCTTTCGCCGTCATTTCCCCTATCAAGAAAATCGCCAAAGTAAACAGCAGTGGTTGCAGGCACTTGATTATCTGAAGACCCGACCTGAAATTAATGAAGTAATTTATAGCGGCGGCGACCCCTTAGCCGCTAATGACAATTTTCTGGGTTGGCTTACCCAGCAAATTGAATCGATAAAACATATCAAACGCCTGCGTATTCATACCCGACTGCCCGTGGTTATTCCAAGCAGGGTCGACAGCCAACTTCTTGATTGGCTGGGTAATACTCGCCTAAAGCCGACTATGGTGTTACATATTAATCACGCCAATGAAATAGACATAAAGCTATGCCAAGCGGTTGATCAACTAAAAACTGCAGGTATCAATATGCTTAACCAAAGCGTGCTTCTTAAAGGGGTAAACGACAGTAGCGAACAGCTTATCGCTTTGAGTGAAAAGTTATTTGATGCGGGAGTAATGCCCTACTACTTGCATATGCTAGACCCTGTTCAGGGCGCCAGCCATTTTGATATACCTATAGATCGAGCTATTGAAATTTTTAACCAGATGCAGGCTGAACTTCCTGGTTTTTTACTGCCTAAACTTGCTCAAGAAAGAGCTGGAGAAACATCGAAAAGTCTTATTCTATAAATTATAAAAACCATTAAAAATGGGTGCCAATAGCACCCTTTTTAATATTCTTAAGAAATTACTCTTCTTCGTCATCATTAACCGCATCAACAACCTTACCCACCGCCTTAATAGGTAATGTCGCAACACCCACAGCGGTATCAACTACCACTAAAGGTAATGTTAGCAAGGTGCATCCGCCAAGACAGAAAAGCACTAAACAAATCGTTAATTTTTTAAACATAATAATCCCTTGAAATAAAATTAAAGCCAACGTCTTACTTGCTGGCAATAGGTTTTGTATTTATCCGATAAAAGCCTCTTCATTGCCTGTTCCTCAGGAAATATCTGAAAATAATTCAAATAGGCTATAAAACCAGCCACCAAAATAAACCCTAAAACAGCACCCGTTTTAATCCATAAGCTTATTATAAGCAATAACATACCCAAATACATTGGGTTGCGGCTCAATTTAAATATACCCGTGGTTATCAAAGATGTTGCTGCTTCTGGCTTGAGAGGGTTAATGGTTGTTTTAAGTTTAATAAACGCGCTAATCGCAATTAACAATACTAAAAATCCAAGCATCATTAGAAATAATGAAATTAGATTTTGACCAAGAAACACTATGCTTGGGGACCATTCACTGGAGAAATAAATAAGGGCGGCAAAAACTAATGTAACAATAGGTGGTGGAATTTTGTTTTTTAGCATTATCTCAGCCCCAAAAGATTAAATCGTCATGATAATTATAGTTAAGTCTTTAAGAGCTACTTCTACACTTTTTACCGCTTAACATCTCTTTAAACAAATCTAATTGACCTTGATCTAAACCACGACCTGTCCACCAAATTCCATGCGCATTGATACCTCGCTGATGATCAATAACCAGCCCCCACATTGGCGCTATCTGATTCGGAATCATGGAGTAACGAACATCTGTGACCAGATTATTCTCTTCATCAAAGCCCAAATAGTCCTGTGAAAACCAACGAAATCTTTCAATATCCTTTCTTTGCTGGCTGTCTTTTTCAAGATTGGGCAGATGAAGTTGATAGTTAAATATTCGAATACTCTCTCCCGCACACCAGGTTGATGATTGAACGGTTCGAATGGCATCAACATAAAACCTTTCTTCATACTGATAAATGGACTTCCATAAAATCAGATTTCCAAATGATGGCTTAAGTGTCAAGCGCTCTGGATTGTGCCCTCTTGAAAGCGCGAGCTTATTAGCCGCCTCAAACGCTCTATCATATTGAACAAAGCCTAAAGACAGAAAAAAAGCGACCCATCCAATGGCAAAAAAACTAAAAAGGCGTTTTCTGGTTTTTATTGCAGTTCCTGCAAGGATTAAAGTAGGAATGGTAAACAGCGGATCAACAATAGATATATTATTCCAAGTAACTCGCTCGTTGGAGAAAGGCCAAAAGAGTAGCGTGCCATAAGAAGTACATGCATCAAGTAAACCATGGGTTGCATAACCCAAAAAACTTGCCAGATAGACAGTTTTTAAACTTATAGATTTTTTAAATAAAGGATAGAGGAAAAGAGCAACAATCAAAGCGCCAAAAGGAATAAAAAATAGCGCATGACTGAACTGTCGATGGTATTCAAGAAATAAAATTGGATCCGTTGATGACCGAATTAACACATCTAAATCAGGCGCCAATCCAGCAAGAAAACCAATCAGACTGATGCTGAGGATATTTTTCTTGTTAGCAGCGGACTGGGCAAAGACTGCGCCGACTGTACCTTGTGATATTGGATCCATATTAATTTAGTTAAATATTATTCCCACTCAATGACATCCTGATCGTAACCCATTGATTATATTGATATTTTAAAAAGTGTGAAACAAGTGTGAAAGTAAAACCTTTGCCTTCACCCGACAAATTCAATCAAAACCACTTAAAACCCTTTGATAGTTTCACACTGTGTAACTAGAGAATATCATAATCTTTTGTACAGGTAATTCGTTATAAAACATTAAAATTTATATTTCTCATTCTGGGGCTATTATTTTTATTGCACATAGTGCCACAAGTATTTAATATACCCCCTATGGGTATACGATTTTTAACTTTTTGTTTGCTTGCAATACTTTCAATCAGTGTTGATAGCAGACCTGTATCCTATCCTGGTGGGTACACCTTGATGACCAAAGCAGATAATTTCCAAAATTCTGTTTACATGCATTACTCGCCCACCTATAAATACGCAATTGGCATAGAAAGAAAAAAAGATAAGCGTATTGAAGATCAATACTCGCTACTACGATTTACCTATCTTGTTAATCGAAAAAACACCCATAATTCTCAAAGAAATTTATACTTTCAGTCAGGCTTTAGTCTCGACTCAAATGACAACTCATTTTATGGAATTCATGGTGACTGGGAAACTAGAAGATACTTTATAGGATTTGACTTTAAAAAAGTTGAGTCAATAAACCAAAATTTTTCTGAACAGAAATATCAGATAGGGTTTGCACCCTATCTAGGTGAATATGGTGATCTTCACACTTGGATAATGTTAAAGGCTACAAAAAATTCAATTACTGACACAACATCAACTTACCCTTGCCTAAAATTTTTCAAAGGAGACAATCTTTTGGAGTTGGGTTACAACGGAAAATCAAATTGGGATTTTCATTTTATGCGAAGGTTTTAAGGAGGTTTTATGAAAAATATTTTTTTTATCACATTTGCAGTTTCATCATTCTCACTGGCAGATAGCATGATGCATCATTCTCATGAGGATACGCATAATTCACAACAACACAATACTGAAATCTTTGTTGACGGAAATAACTTTGGTGTTGATCAAAAGAGATTTAGCAATTTTGTAAAAAATCTTAGCGGCGCCAAAGTAGCGGTTATTAGCGTTCAGGGTATGGTTTGTGATTTCTGTGCTCGAGGAATCGAAAAAACCTTTAAAAAAGATGAGAATGTTATCAGTGTAGATGTTGACCTAAATAAAGGTAAGGTTTTGATCGCTTACAAACAGGAAAGTGAAATAAGCTATGATGATATAAAAGAAAAAATAACTGCCAATGGTCAAAATGCAACAAAAATGGAAGTTTTAGATCTTTAAGGCATCGATATGAAAGTTAAGTCATCTAACTTTATTTCCTTATTTTTATCATCTTCAACATTAATTTGTTGCGCCATGCCTGCACTTTTTGTCTTGCTTGGCGCCGGGGCATCATTCGCAAGTCTAGTGAGTTTCTTTCCTTTTTTAACTGTTCTTTCTAAACATAAAATTGCTATTACTAGCTTTGCAGCCATTATGCTTCTAATAGCTGGGTTTGCGAATTATAGATCACAGTATGCACCTTGCCCAACAGACCCAGAATTGGCAAAACTTTGTATGCAAACAAGAAAACGGTCAAAGTTCATATTTTTTCTTTCTTTAGCAATTTTTTCCTTTTCAACAATATTCACATATTTAGTCCCGAGGTTTTTATGAGTCATCCATGTCACAAAGAACAACTAGCAGGAATTAATAGAATAGAGGGGCAAATTCGAGGAGTTGGGAAGATGATCGAAGAAGGAAAGTATTGCATTGATATTCTTAATCAATTGAAAGCTGCTAGAAGTGCAATATCTACAATTGAGGGGAAAATTTTAAAAACACATCTAAAAAACTGTGTGAGAGATACTCTGAATAGTGACTTAGATTTTGAAGAAAAAATCGAAGAACTTCTAAAGACGCTAAAACGCTAGAATAGCTACATTTTGGTTGTGACTTATGATTTTCAATAGACACAAGTTTGTGAAACAAACTGTGAAAGTAGGATTTAAAAACTCAATAAAAACAATAGGTTACAAAAGTGTGAAACAGTTTAATAATTTATAACCTATTGATTTTAAAAGGTTTTTTTAGCTCTGGTCACTCCCACTCAATCGTCGCCGGTGGCTTACTAGAAACATCATAAGTAACACGAGAAACATCGGCGATTTCATTGATAATTCGATTGGAGACCTTTTCCAGTAGCTCATAAGGCAAATGTGCCCAAC